>Michael_p1__coassemble_4010_pt1 | contig 4635 bp, 3 predicted proteins | sample Michael_p1__metabat2_high_PE_009 | metagenome-assembled genome bin Michael_p1 | reverse complement strand
GCAGTGAATTTTCGCTGCGTTTTTTACTTAATTAAGGATAAAATAGTGAAATAAAAAAAATTAAAGACTTTATAGGGATTATTTCTAATAAATTTTAAAATATAAATTTTAAAATAATGATTGCGTTTTCACGATAGAATAAAAATTATAAAAGTTATTTTGCATAAAAAAGGAAAATATACGAATATTTTTTTTAATTTCAAATAAAACATTAGCATTTTACACATACATTATCATAGACTTTTTAAATATTATATGGTATAATCTACAAGTAATAGGCAGTGTTCTTGTGGGAAATTTTGTTTGTTACAATATAGAATTTCATATCCATAAAGAACGCTATTTTTTTGATAATATTGAAAAATATATATAAAAAGAAAGGAAAGATTTTATGTTAACAGCAATTACTGGAGTAAACTGGGGAGACGAAGGAAAAGGAAGAATGGTAGACTTGTTATCTGAAAACTATGACATAGTTGTTAGATATCAGGGTGGAAATAATGCAGGTCACACTGTAGTTAATGAAAAGGGTAAGTTTGTACTTAATCTTTTACCATCAGGTATACTACGTGATGATGTAGTAAACGTTATAGGAAATGGTGTCGTTGTAGATATCAAGCACCTTGTAGAAGAAATGAATAAGTTGAAGGATGGAGGAATAAAGATAACTCCTGAAAACCTTAAGGTAAGTGATAGAGCTATAATAGTAATGCCATATCACGTTCAGCAGGACTGCTTAGAAGAAGAAAGACTAGCAGATGCAGCTTACGGTTCAACTAAGAGAGGTATAGCTCCTGTATATGGAGATAAGTACATGAAGAAGGGGCTTAGAATGGGCGAACTTCTTGACAGTGAAGAAGATCTAAAGGAAAGACTAAAGGGAATAATAGAATGGAAGAATCTTATGATAGCTAATGGATACGGTAAGGATCCAATATCATTTGATGAAATGTGGGCATACCTAAAGGAATATGGCGACATAGTAAAGGATTTCGTATGTGACACAGGAGTATTCCTAAATGAAGCTAACTCAGCTGGTAAGGACATAATGTTTGAAGCACAGCTAGGAGCTCTTAGAGACATAGATTTTGGTATATATCCATTTACATCATCATCTTCAACAATAGCTCCATATGCACCAATAGGAGCAGGTGTTCCTAACTTAAAGCTAGGAAAGTCTATAGGTATAATGAAGGCTTATTCAACTTGTGTTGGTGAAGGACCTTTCACTGCTGAAATGTTTGGAGACAAGGCAGAAGAATTGAGAAAGGCTGGTAACGAATACGGTGCTGCTACTGGTAGACCAAGAAGAGTTGGTGGATTTGATATACTTGCTTCAAGATATGGAGTAAGATGTCAGGGTGCTGATGAAATAGCTCTTACTAAGCTTGATGTATTATCATACTTAGAAGAAATACCTGTATGTGTAGGATATACATTTAACGGAGAAGCATTAAAGGAATTCCCTATAGGAGAAAAGTTATTTAAGGCTGAACCAGTTTATGAATACAGAAAGGGTTGGATGAAGGATATATCTAACTGTAAGAAGTTAGAAGAACTTCCAGAAGAAGCAATTGACTACATTAAGTATATAGAAGAAGTAGTAGGATGCAAGATCAAGTATGTATCAGTAGGTGCTGAAAGAGAACAGTACATAGTAATGCCATAAGCATTTAGAATAGAATAATACAAAATTCGCAGCTTGTTCTGCGAATTTTGTTGAATTACAATGTTTTTTGTGTAGAATATGTGAAAAATACCCAATTTCAACTGGTAAATAATTCAAATAAAACACAAATTGATGTTAACATATAATATAAATAGAATCGGAATTTAAAAAAGCTGCTTTAGAGGCAGTATGAAACGGAGGATTATAGATGAAAAATACATATGAATCACCACTTACTTCGAGATATGCAAGTCCTGAAATGCAGGCATTATTCTCACCAGATAAGAAGTTCAAAACTTGGAGAAAGCTTTGGATAGCTTTAGCAGAAACAGAAATGGAACTAGGTCTTGATATAAAACAAGAGCAAATAGATGAACTAAAGAAGTTCCAAGACGATATAAACTATGAAGTTGCAAAAGAAAGAGAAAAAGAAGTAAGACATGATGTAATGAGCCATGTTTATGCATATGGAGTTCAGTGTCCTAGTGCAGCTGGTATAATTCACTTAGGTGCTACATCTTGTTTTGTAGGGGATAATACAGACCTTATAATAATGTATGAAGCAATGGAACTTGTAAGAGAGAGATTAGGAAAGACAATTGCAACACTTGCCAAGTTTGCCGATGAATACAAGGATCTTCCAACTCTTGGATTTACACATTTCCAGCCAGCTCAGCCTACAACAGTAGGAAAGAGAGCTACTTTATGGATACAAGATTTCCTTCTTGACCTTGAAAATATAGAGGATTTCCTTCAGAGAAAGAGATTAAGAGGAGCTAAGGGTACAACAGGAACTCAGGCTTCATTCCTAGAACTTTTCGATGGAGATTATAGCAAGGTTAAGGCATTAGACAAGACAGTAGCAAGAAAGATGGGGTATGATGATGTATTCCCAGTAACCGGACAGACTTACTCAAGAAAAATAGACAGTCAGGTTATAAATATTCTTGCAGGAATAGCTCAGTCAGCTACAAAGTTCTCAAACGACATAAGATTACTTCAGCATCTAAAAGAAGTAGAAGAACCATTTGAAAAGAAGCAGATAGGTTCATCAGCTATGGCATATAAAAGAAATCCAATGAGAAGTGAAAGAATAGCATCGCTATCAAGATATGTAATTGCAGATATGATCAATCCTGCTATGACAGTGGCTGGACAGTGGTTTGAAAGAACTCTTGATGACTCAGCTAATAAGAGAATATCTGTACCAGAAGCATTCCTTGCAATTGATGCAGTACTTAATCTTTGTGCAAATGTAAGCGATGGTTTAGTAGTGTATCCTAAGGTTATAGAACAGAGACTAATGAAGGAACTTCCTTTTATGGCTACTGAAAATATTATGATGGATGCAGTTAAGAAGGGTGGAAATAGACAGGAACTTCATGAAAGAATAAGAATACATTCTTTAGAAGCAGCTAAGGTAGTTAAGGTTGAAGGTAAGGAAAATGACCTTGTAGATAGAATAGCAGCAGATGAAGCTTTTGGGGTTACAAAAGAAGAGATACTTGCAGTTTTAAAGCCAGAACTTTATGTAGGTTGCTCACCAATACAGGTGGAAGAATTCCTAGAAGAAACGGTAAGACCTGCTATTAGAGATATAGAAATAATTGAAACTGCTGAGATAACAGTTTAAACTATTAAAATAAAAAATAAAGACTTTTTTAAAGTAAAATATTTAATAGACAAAAATACAAAGTGAAAACAATAAAACATAGACAGCTCTATACTTATAGGGCTGTCTTTTATTTGTTAATAAATAAAAAAATAGGTCACAAAAAGGTTTAAGTAACTAAATAAACTGCTATAACAGTTGAAAAAAACTATTATAAAGTATATAATTATAAAAAAAAGGAGGGGAAAATATGAATTTTTCAGATATAAAATCGCAGTCTCGTAAACAATTAGAAGGAAACTGGTTAAAATCTGCAGCTACAATGCTTGTGATGTTTATAGTAATGATGGTATTATATAAACTTATTGATGGACTTTTAAGTCAGATTTTGATGATACCAATATTAGCAAGTGTAACAGCTTTGCTATTTAGAGTTGCAAATAATGAAGGGTTAGATTTTAAGAAATTTACTCTAACAAAAAGTGAATATATAAGATTTTTCGTATTTAAAATATTAATTATAGCAATACAATTTCTTGTAGGAATTGTAGCAGTCCTAGTAATATCAGGTGGTTTGATGTTATCTTTTGTAAGTGGTGGACCAGCTACTATGTTAGATAGTGTGTATGCAAGTATGAATACAGGTACTGTAGTTATTGCAATAGTAGTTTATATTGCTCTTACAGCTGTCCTAATATACATAGATTTGATCTATTCAATGACACCATATATAATATTTAGAAAAAATGAAGATATGGACGCTATTTCAGCAATGAGATGCTCAAGAGAACTTGTAAAGGGATACAAGTGGAATTTATTCTTATTTGAACTTTCATTTATAGGATGGGGTATACTAGCAGTATTAACAGCAGGAATAGGATTTTTATTCTTGGCTCCATACTATGAAGTATCACTAGCTAACTACTATCTTGAACTTGTAAAGGCAAAAGAAGAGTATGCAAGAGAAAAGGGAATAATAGATAGAGAAAGAGAAACTTATTATAGAACATTTGTAGAAGAAGATGGTCTATATGAAAGAGATAGTTTCGCAAATACAGATACTGAAGTTAAGAGTGTAGAGGATAAGAAAGAAGATCCAATGAATGCTTTAACTGTTGAAAAGCTTACAACAATTGAAGGTTATGAAGCTGATAAGGATAAAAAAGACGAAAGTAAAAATTAATCAAAAGATAAAATTTTAGACTTGAATTTAAGCAGGGAAACTTAGTTGTTTTCCCTGTTTTTTTTATTGAAAAAAGGGGAAATTTTAAATATATAAATAAAGTTTTGAATCTATAAAGAAGATATGCTAAAATATAGTTTATAAAAATCAGTTTTATCAACACTTTAAGAC
>Michael_p1__coassemble_3828_pt1 | contig 4856 bp, 5 predicted proteins | sample Michael_p1__metabat2_high_PE_009 | metagenome-assembled genome bin Michael_p1 | reverse complement strand
TTTTATTAGCTATAAAATATTTTTTATTAGCAACATGTCTTTGATATCCTTCTTTTTTCAACAATAGAGGATACTTTTCCAAAATCATTGGAAAATCTACTATCCCAAATAGATTCATAATACTTCTGTACTCTCTAATTATATTTTCTAGATCTAGGTATAGATTTTTCTTTATAAGTCCTCTTTTAAATCTTTCTATTCTATTTGCAGACTCTATTACAGGTATGTTATGCTCGGCTGAATTCATCATTATAGAGTATATTCTTTGAGCAATATAAATGTCTGCTGAATTTAAAGCTGCAAAGAAAGCATCAAACATTCTTCTATCGCCTATTATTTTATTGAGTATACATATAGATACATTTCTAGAGATAATTTTAGGAGTTTCTTTGCTTTCTATTAAAGGCCAAAATAAATCCACTTCTTCCTCTATAAAGGAATTTACTGTTTTAAAATCTAGGTCTTCTAAGTATTTAAATGCACTATTTTTTCTAAAATATTCTTTTATATTGTTTATTTCTATGTTATTTTCAAGAAAAATAACAGCATTTTTCCCAAAAGGAAAATCCATTTAAAACACCTCCAGCTTTTATATTTCAAAGTCTATATTCTAAGTTATTATCAAATAAGGAACAACTTGCATTTATTAAGCTATTTTTTTATTTGAAATTACATTTTATTTATATTCAACATAAAATATATTTTATATTTATTCTCTATCTATATTTTACACTATATTACTTAAATCGTAATTAATTTTTCCAATCTTCTTATTTAATATAATAAACTGTACTAAAAAAATAAAACAGGAACACAAATTGTGTATCCTGTTTTATTCAAATTATACTTTTCTATTAAATTTAATTGTTTTCGTCAACTTTTTCTATTAATCTCAATGATTTTGCATTAACACTTATAGCAGGATTTGTAGTAGCTCTATTTTCCTTATAGCTAGGTTCTATTTTCTTTATGTAATCATAAAGTGTACCCTTGTATTCCTTTAAAGAATCCTTTTTCACTATTTTATCGGAAGTTACCTTATCTACAAGATAGTATCTAAGATCTATACCGTCCTTTGTCTTTATATCTAGACTTGGATTCAAATCCTTGTTTAGCTGTAATCTAATATTTGACTCTCCAGCATTAATCGAAATCTTATCTGCCATATTATTGTATATGTTGATACTTGCATCACAAGAATTATAGAAATCTCTCTCTATTTCTCCATAATCGCTATCTTCATGATTCTTTGCTTTGTTTATTTCCTTATCAAAAAGCTCGATTAACCTTTTTTCACGAGCAATTTTATTAGATTGCTTTTCCAAACTATCAATTCTTGAATCTATACTAGAATCATCATCTTCATAGCTATCATCACTATTCGGATATTTGATTCTATCCACTAAATGTTCTACTATCTTCTTTTCAGAGCTATAAATTTCATACATATCATCATCTTCATTTAAACTCTTCTTATTTCCAGCAAAATTGAAAACTACCTCACTGGCTATTTTTTTATTATCTATATCACCTACAAAATAATTTCCAGAATTTAAATTCACTTCCATTTTTTCTATTTTCAAAGAAGTAACTAAATTGTCTAAAGAAATTTTATTTCCACTATATCTACTCATATCTAGCTTGAAATTCTTAATATTTCCATTATATTTTATCATATCCATAATATATAGAGAGTTTGAAGATACTGTATCTTTAATCAAACCATCTTCTATATTTATTTTTGCTGGTATAATAGATCCTTCTTTCATACTAGGATTAAATGTTAAATTTACACTTTCTGGAATTTCTATGTTTAACTTGTATAGTCTATTTGACTCACTTTCCATACCTTCAGTAAAATCGCTGTTAATTCTCATTCCTGACAATGCCATTTTATCTAGCTGTTCTACTATTAATTCTTTAGGTGCAGAAAAAATAGAGTATTTTTGTCCTAAAAAGTGTATTTTTCTATCATCTCCTAAGTACATACCATTATCAAATAAAGCATTTGAATCTAATTTCTTATTTTCATCTATATTAACACTTAAAACTCCGTCCTTAATATTTACATCATAGTAATTTTTATCATTAATACAAGTAGCAGTTACCTTTACCTTATTGTCTGTAGATTTTCTTATATTTACTTCAGTATTATATGCAAGACTTAAATTTCCCAAGTTTAACTGATTAATTTTATCGCTTGAATTAAATATTTCTTTATTACTTAAAAGACTAGATCTTCTTTCAACTATATATCTATCTAATTTTGGTATGGCAGTAGTCATAGTAACTGCACTTCCTACTCCTCCTACTATTGCCATTGACAATGCAACTCCAGCAACTATATATCTTTTTTTCATATTCACACCTCTTTCTATTTTTTAAATATCTTGTAAATTATTTTTCTATTTGCCTTATACGCTAACTTAAGAAGTAATGCCATAAGCATAAGCTCTAGTATAATAGCCCCTATTGCAAATATTACTGGAAAAATAAGTGATATTGAACTTTGACCTATTACACTGAATACTCCACCAAGAGTTGGCAATAAAAGAAAGATAGCTAGTGTAGATACAATAAATCCGATACTTGTAAATATTACTGCTGGGAAATATATTAAATCTGCTATACCAAGTCCAAATATAATTAGAATCTTTCCGAACTTTTTGCTGATAAAATTTATTCCCTTTCCACCCTTTTTGATGCTTTCACCAATATTTATATTACTTTCTTTTTTATTTACTTGAAAATAATCATCAAAATCTTCTTTTCTATATTTTTTATCCTCTATATCATTTTCGACCATCTCATCAACTATTTTTTTAGGATCTCCCAAGAGCTAACCAAATCTTCTTCAGACTTTCCCTCTGCTAATCCTTCTCTAAAATACTCATCGTAGTCCCTCATAATATCTTCTATTTTTACTGGATTTAAAGCTAAATATGCTCTTTCCAAATGAAACCTTATTTCTTTTAAAAACTCCTTTTTAGTCATAATCATCACCTCTTAATTTTTATCTTTATATAAATTGGAACTTGCCTATCAAATTTATTTTTCTTCATCAGCTATAATATAATCTACAATCTTTATAAAGTTGTACCACTCTTCCTTTTGAGTCTCAAAATATTCATTTCCAATATCTGTAATCTCATAATACTTTCTAGCCGGTCCTTCATTTGAAGCTACCATATAGGTATCAAAATATCCATCTTTTGTTAAACGTCGTAGTATAGGATATATAGTTCCCTCATTTACATCTATGCTATTCGAAATATTTTGTACAATTTCATATCCGTACATATTTTTTCTCTTTATCATAGCCAAAACACAAAGCTCTAAAGCTCCCTTTTTAAATTGTGTATTCATACAATCACCTACCTTTTGGAATCACTCACTTCCAATTCTTATACATATCTTACAATAAAAAATATGTACTATTATGTATCACACAATAGCATATTAATTTTTTCCCTTGTTTAATACTGAGTATAGCACACTATTGTACATTACACAATAGTATATTATATTTTTTATAATATTTTTATATTTTAACTACTAAAAAGATGAGAGCATCTATACTCCCACCTTTAACTATTTTAAATATTATATTTTACACCTAAATTTTTTTCTTAAATAATATACTCTCTTCGGTTTCCTTATCAAAAAAATGAGATCTATTCATATCAAAGGCAAGAGTAAGCTCTTGTCCAGATTCTACATCATTTCTTCCATCAAACTTGGCTATTAACTGGATTCCCTTAAAATCAAAGTATGCGAATATTTCTGAACCCATCAACTCTCTTATTACTACACTAGCATCAAACTGTGTGTCAGGAGACATATTTAAAAATACTTTTTCTCTATGTATATCTTCTGGTCTAATTCCCATTGTAACTACTTTATTTAAATAGCCCTTTTCCTTTAGATATGCTGCCTTACCTCCTGGTACATAAAACTTATCATCTTTACCTACTAGCTTGGCATAGACATCATCACCCTGACTTATCAACTCAACATCCAAGAAATTCATCTGTGGACTTCCTATAAATTCTGCCACAAACTTATTTGCAGGATTATCATAAAGTACTTTTGGCTCATTTATCTGCTGAACTAAACCATCCTTCATAACTACTATTCTATCTCCCATTGTCATAGCCTCTACCTGATCATGAGTTACATATATAAATGTTGCTCCCAAATCCTTATGAAGCTTTGATATTTGGGCTCTCATCTCAGTTCTTAAATTGGCATCAAGATTTGATAAAGGTTCATCCATTAAAAAGACCTTAGGATTTCTTACAATAGCTCTTCCCAAAGCAACTCTCTGTCTCTGTCCACCTGAAAGCGCCTTTGGTTTTTTATCTAGTTGAGTTTCTAGCTGAAGTATCTTTGCAGTTTCTCTTACTTTTTTGTCAATTTCTTTTTTATCCATCTTTCTCAATTTCAAGGCAAAGGACATATTATCATAAACTGTCATGTGAGGATAAAGTGCATAGTTTTGGAATACCATAGCGATATCTCTGTCTTTTGGTTCAACATCATTTACTACTTTTCCATCTATTGAAAGTTTCCCACTAGTAATATCTTCTAATCCTGCTATCATTCTAAGCGTTGTAGACTTTCCACAACCTGAAGGACCTACTAATACTATAAATTCCTTATCCTTAATATCTATGTTTACATCTTTAGCTGCTTGGTATCCATTATCATAAACCTTGCATATATCTTTTAACTTAACTGTTGCCATATTTACACCTCTTTATTATAAATCTGATTTAATCATATAAAAAGTTAAAACAACTTTTCTATATTTTTATAACTCTCTATAATTTTACTATATGTATAATATATTACAC
>Michael_p1__coassemble_3494_pt1 | contig 5336 bp, 4 predicted proteins | sample Michael_p1__metabat2_high_PE_009 | metagenome-assembled genome bin Michael_p1 | reverse complement strand
TTTTAAAAGAATTAAAATGTCAAACTGAATTAATAAGTCAAAAATAACTTAAAACAATTGAAAATGAGTTATTTTTGACTTATTTTTAAAGGATAACAACTTTTTCAAATAGTGCAAAATAAAAGAAATTTCTGAAAACGTTATTATAACTGCTCTTAGTAATTTGGCATGATTCTTGCAGTATTTAATAGCAGAAGGAGTTTTAATTTGTTTTTTAGACTATATGAAGAACTTGTATAATAAGAAATGTTTGATTGATATTTCAATATAGTGTGAATATGCAATACGTAACGTGAATAATAAATTATAGATAAAGTAAATTTGGCTGCCCAGTAATTTTTTTGATTGATTGAATAAATATTATTCAGTGGGGTGATTGAATGAATTTTTTACTTGCACTATCTTTATCTACTGGCTTTTGTTGTGGAGTATGGGCATTTATTTCTCAGATTCCAGCATTTAATTTAGTGACATGGATTGGATTTGCGGGGTGTACTGCGTATTTTGCATCTGGGAAACATGGATTAGAGGGAATGTCTAGTGCATTTTTTTCAACTATGTCAGGAGTAATTTCAGCAGTTATAGCTGTTTTTATATCAGGCTTGTTTTCCAATATTGCATCGATGGGGGTTATAATGACCGGAATAGTATCTGGAACAATGTGTTTAAAATCTTCAATTAAAAAGATGTGGTTTATACCAGGTGCTTTTATAGGGTGCTTTTCAAGTTTTGCATATATATCGTCTGGAGCTAATTTATTGAGCAAAGATATAATAAGCTTGATATTATCTTTGTCTCTAGGAACAGTTCTAGCCTTATGCTGTGATAAGGGTGGAGACTTCTTATTTAATAAATTTAATAAAAAAGAAAGTGAAATTGATTCTTAGATTGAAAGAAAAATTTAAAGAATTAAAAATTCTTAACAATGTCGACAGTTGTAAAAGAAATAACTAGGGTTGATTTGCAAAAAAACTATTTGGAGGATTATTATGAGTGAAGTGAAGAAGGTTAATTATACAAAACAGGCAGACGTTGATTTTGATTTAAGACTTGCCATGGAAGAAGCTACAAGATGTCTTCTATGTGAAGATGCTCCTTGTAGTCAGGGATGTCCAGCTGGAACTAATCCAGCTAAGTTTATAAGATCTATAAGATTTAGAAACTTTAAAGGGGCTGCTGAAACAATAAGAGAAAATAACATATTAGGTGGAAGTTGTGCATTAGTCTGTCCATATGGAAATCTTTGCGAAGAAGCATGTTCAAGATGTGGAATAGACAGACCTATACAAATAGGAAAACTTCAGAAATTTGCTATAAATCATGAAAAAGAAACAGAAATGACTATATTGAAAGCGGGAGAAAGAATAGATAAAAAAGTTGTTTGCGTGGGAGCAGGTCCAGCATCACTTGCCTGTGCAGCAAAGCTTGAAGAAAATGGTGTTGATGTAACAATTATAGAAAAATTTGAAAAAGCTGGTGGAGTTTTAACTTATGGAATAACACCATCAAGACTTCCACAAGAGGTAGTAGATCATGATATCAAACAAGTTGAAAAACTGGGCGTTGATTTTAAATTTAATACAGAAGTAAAGGGAAATGAAGGAATAAAGGAACTTTTAAAAGAATATGATGCTGTATTTGTAGGTGTAGGTCTTTGGACTGCTTCTGTTCCTGAAATTCCAGGAGTTGATTCTAAGAATGTATTTACTGCTCAAGAATTTTTGAAAAATGCTCGAGTAAATAATGGAAATATAGAGCTAGGAAATGACATATTAGTAATAGGAGGTGGAGATGTAGCAATGGATTGTGCTTCAACTGCAAAACAGTTAGGTGCAAAAAATGTAGCTATAGTATACAGACGTACTATAGAAGAGGCTCCTGTTTATCATGAAGAACTAAAGTACGTTCAAGCTATGGGTGTTCCTATAATAACTAGATTTGCTCCAGATAAAATAATAGCTGATGATAATGGATGTGTAGAAAAAATGAGCTTTAAGTCTTGGGATAATGTTGGAGAAATGACTATGAAGGCAGATACAGTGATATTTGCCATAGGACAGAAAGCAGAGGAATCCTTTAAAAATATTATAAAAGATGAAGCTGTTTTTGTTAACGGAGATATATTAAACGGTGGAAAGACAGTAGTTCAGGCTGTAGCTGACGGTAAAGAATCTGCACTAGAAATATTAGACTATTTAAATAAGGAGGCAAAATAAGATGGCATTAAAAAAAGACCTTTCAATAGAATTTTTAGGAGTGAAGTGTGAAAATCCATTTTTCCTATCATCTTCTCCAGTATGTAGCAATTATGATATGATAAAAAAGGCATTTGAAGCTGGTTGGGCTGGAGTATACTATAAAACTTTGGGAATATTTATTCCAGATGAATGCTCACCAAGATTTGATATAGGTAGAAAAGAAAGTGCTGTTTGGACAGGATTTAAGAATATGGAACAAATATCGGACAAACCACTTGAAGTAAACCTTGAGTATATAAAAAGGTTAAAGAAAGAATTTCCGACAAAAGTTATGGCTGTAAGTATAATGGGCTCTGATGAAGAAGAGTGGAAAATTTTGGCAAAGAAAGTTACAGAAGCAGGAGCTGATATAATAGAATGCAACTTCTCATGTCCTCAGATGACAAGCAGTGCTATGGGATCAGATGTAGGTCAAAATCCAGAACTAGTAGAAAAATATACAAGGGCGGTAGTTGAGTCTACACATCTTCCGGTAGTTGCAAAGATGACTCCTAATATAGGTAATATGGAGATACCTGCACTTGCAGCAAAAAGAGGTGGGGCAAGTGGTATAGCAGCAATAAACACTATAAAGGCTATAACAAATATAGATCTTGAAAACTTAACAGCCATGCCAGTTGTAAATGCAAAGTCATCTATATCTGGATATTCAGGTGCTGCAGTCAAACCAATTGCCTTGAGATTTATTACGCAGTTAAAACAGAATGAAGAACTTAAGGATATGCCTATAACTGGTATGGGTGGGATAGAAACTTGGAGAGATGCACTTGAATTTTTACTTGTAGGCTCAGGAAATCTTCAGGTAACGACTTCAGTAATGCAATATGGATATAGAATAGTAGAAGATTTAATAAGTGGTCTTTCTCACTATATGGAAGATAATGGTTTTGAAAAAGTAGAAGATATGATAGGTCTAGCCCTTCCAAATATAATACCAGCAGAAGATATTGATAGATCCTTTAAAATAATACCAAAGATAAACGAAGAAAAATGTGTAGGATGCGGAAGGTGTTATGTATCATGCTATGATGCAGCACATCAAGCAATTGATTGGGATAAAGAAAATAGAAAACCTGTGATAAATGACAATTGTGTAGGATGTCATTTATGTCTGAATGTATGTCCAGTTTTGGATTGTATACTTCCTGGAGAGGTAAAGTTTAAAGAAGGTAGAGAAATTCATGAAGTGATTTTAAAGCATAATTACGAATAAAAATATTAATAAAAACGGATACTAGGACAATTGCCCTAGTATCTGATTTTTAGTATAGGATAAATTGTAATTTTAATATATTTGATAAAAATTGTTTCGGGAGAAATGTATTTAAAAGAAATATTATTATGGAGGATTGTAGATATATAAATGGAAAAGAAAAGTACAGAAACAAATGGCATGGTAAAAAATGTTGGTGTTATTACAGCCATGTTTACAGTTGTTGGGACAATAATAGGAGCAGGTGTATTCTTCAAGCCACAAGCGATATATGCAGCAACAGGTGGTGCTCCAGGTCTTGGTATTATAGGATGGATTGTTGCTGGTATAATAACATTATGTGCGGGATTGACAGTGGCTGAACTTGCATCTACAATACCCAAAACAGGTGGAATGATAGTGTATATAAGAGAAATATATGGTGATAAACTAGGTTTTTTAGCGGGATGGGTTCAAGTTTTTTTATACTTTCCCGGTATAATCGCAGCTTTATCAGTTATATTTGCAGATCAGTTTGTAATACTTACTGGCATAGACTGGATGAGAATGCCATTGATATTAGGATTAATAGTATTCGTGGCAGTGTTTAATCTTTTAGGTTCAAAACAAGTTTCTTATTTGGGGAATTTAGCCACAGTCTGTAAAGTATCTGTTCTTATAATAATTATTATAGCTGGTTTTACTCTTGGAAAAGGGAATAATCCGATAGTTAAACCATTTGTAGCAAAGGGAGTAAATCCTTTTATAGCAGGTGGAGAAGTTCTTTTGGCAATATTCTATTCTTTTGATGGTTGGATAAATGTATGCGCACTTGCCGGTGAAATGAAAAATCCAGCTAAAGATCTAGCAAAAGCTATGATAGGTGGATTGATAATAGTAATGTCTATATTTATAGTTATAAATATAGCCTATCTTAAAGTACTTCCAGCATCTACTCTAGCTCATACTCCAGCAGTAGCCCAAGCAGTTGTAACTGAAATTTTTGGAAGTTTAGGTGGTAGAGTAGTGGGTGTTGGTATTATGATATCAGTTTTTGGATGTGTAACGGCATATAGCTTCACTGGATCAAGAGTATTGTATGCTTTAGCAGAAGAAGATATTTTACCGAAGAGTAAAAAACTAATTGAGTTAAATAAAAACATGGTTCCTCAGAATTCTATAATATTGATGAGTACCATATCAGCAATATATGCTCTTAGTGGACAATTCAATCTTTTGACTGACTTTGCAATATTTTCTATATGGATTTTTATAGTATTGACTTTTATAGCTGTTTTTAAAAATAGAAAAATAAAGGATATAAAAACTTTTGGGTATAAAATACCACTTTATCCAATAGTTCCTATTATAGCTATAATAGGAGGAGTATTTGTTTTGGTGATTCAGCTTATATCAAGTACTTTATTATCGATAGGCAGTTTGTTAATATTATCAATAGGCATACCAATATATAACTTAAAAAATAAGAAGAGTAATAAAAAGGATAAGCTTTAGATAGTTAACTATCTAAAGCTTATCCTTTTTATTTAAAAATTTTATATAAAACAAAAAAATATCAAAAAAATAAAAAATCATAGTAAAGTATTATTACAATCGGATTTATTTAAATAGAGCATAAGAGAATAAAAAATTAGCACTTTAAAAAATTAAATAAAACAGCAAAAAATAGTGTCAATAAATGATACAGTACAATTATTGTACAAAAAAACATAAGAAATTTTATAAGCTTAACTACAAAAGTCTATATCTATAATCAAAATAGATATAATCTATAAAATAAGAAGAGGTATATTCATAGAAAAAATACTAAAAATTTAACAATAAAAGTTTATATAATTTTAAAATTCAGAAAAATAGGTTATTAA
>Michael_p1__coassemble_3195_pt1 | contig 5952 bp, 5 predicted proteins | sample Michael_p1__metabat2_high_PE_009 | metagenome-assembled genome bin Michael_p1 | reverse complement strand
CTATTGACGACTTATTTATAGTAACATATCTAAAGTTTTTTGTCAATACTTTTTTTATTTTTTAGTTTTAACTTATTAAAAACTTTTTTATTCTATGCTTTCCTCTTTTTAAAGGACAAGTAATAATATATCACTTTATTTTTAAGTCGTCAATAGTTTTTTTACATTTCTATAACTTTTTCATATGCCAATCTTATTCCACCATCTGCTGACACTATATTTCCACAGTGATAATATCCTAACTTACCTATTATATGTTGCATTTTTTTATTACTTATATCTGTAGCTATTCTTATTATATTAACATTTCTTTTAGTTGATATTTCTTCAGCTAACTTAAAGGCTGCATCTGCAAGTCCCTTATCTCTACTTTTCTTACTTATTGTCATTCTGTTGATTACAGAGTATCTTCCAGATGCTTTCCACTCACCATCTATTTCTTGGTATCCTGCTTTTCCATCTATATCAACACATATATAACCTATTTCTTTATTATCCTTAACTATAAAGTATCCTCTTAAAAACTCAACATCTTCTTTTATTGTATCCATGCTTGGATAGCCATTTTGCCACTGCTCAATGCCTTGTTCTTTTAAGTATACTCTTGCTTCGTCTATAAAATTTAAAGCTAATTCTTCTTCACATTTTTTTACCATCCTCAATTCTAACATATATACACCTCTCTCTATTTTAAAACAATTATTATTCTATCGTTATATTATATATCAATAATATTTCTAAGAAAAGAATTTTTTTCAATTTATATCAAATTATTCTAATTAATTAATACTTTTCTTTTATCACTATATTTTATAACTATAATAGTTATTTTTTATGGATATCTTTTTTCAATATTTTTTTAGAATTAATGCTTATTTGGGACTGGCTTATAGCATACCTTTTTAAAAAAAGTATTTAAAAAACACTTTTTTTTAGATTCTTTTTTCATATTTTAAATCTTTAAATAGACTATGCCTTGTCTCTTTTTTAAAGATTCTTTCTTTTTTCATTGTATAGATTTATTCATAATGTTATAATTGTATTTACATATGTATATACACTTAGCTGTACATATAGAAAACAACTATTTAAGGAGTATTGACATGACTAATAATATAGATCATTTAAAAAATGATATTTTAAAACTAAAAAAAGAAAAAAATGCACTTATACTTGCTCATTTATACCAAAATCCTGAAATTCAGGAAATCGCTGACTACACAGGTGATTCATATTACCTTAGTGAACTGGCTATGAATTCAGATAAAGATTTTATTGTTTTTTGTGGAGTTAAATTTATGGCTGATAGCGCAAAGATACTATCTCCTGAAAAAACAGTAATCCTTCCTGCAGTCGAATCATCTTGTCCAATGGCAGATATGGCTGTTCCTGAAGATTTAGAAGATATGATAGCCAAACATCCAGATGCTCTTAAAGTTTGCTATATTAATTCTTCTTATGAAGTAAAGGCATTATGCGATGTATCTGTTACTTCATCAAGCGCTATCGAAATATTAAAAAATGTAGATAATAATAAAATTCTATTCTTACCTGATAAAAATCTTGGTGAGTATCTATCAGAATTCTTTCCAGAAAAAGAATTTATTCTATGGAATGGCTTCTGTCCTACACACCATAGAATAGAAAAAGAAAGCATTCTAAATATGAAAAAACTGCATCCAAATGCATTAGTTCTCACTCATCCTGAATGTAGAAAGGAAGTTCGAGAAATCAGCGACTATGTAGGCAGCACAAGCGGAATCATTAAATTTGCTACAGAAAATCAATGTAGTGAATATATTATATGTACGGAATCCGGTATATTATATAGCTTGGAAAAAAATAATCCAAACAAGAAATTTTATTTCCCTGAAAATATCGTCTGTCCTAATATGAAAAAAACAAGACTAGAAGATGTTTATAAGGCTCTTTCTGAAGAAGTTGAAGAAATTACACTTGATGAAAATATAAGAAAGAAAGCACTTATTTCTCTTGAAAACATGCATAAATTAGGAAAGTAATAAATTAAGTTATAAACAATAGATATTATATTTTAATACATTAATGGAGGATATTAAATACTATGGAAGCTATTTTCAACGACCTCAATTTTGCTGGAGAAAATTCAGGTTATATATATAAAGATAAAGAAGGCACTGATTGTATAGATACAGATGTTCTTGTTATTGGTTCTGGAGTTGCCGGACTAAACAGTGCCCTAAACATTAGCAAGGACTTAAATGTTCTTGTAATTTCAAAAGATAAGGTAGATTGCACAAATACAAAACTTGCTCAAGGAGGGATATCTGTAGCCAGAAATAAGGAGGATATACCCCTATTCATTGAAGACACCCTTAAAGCAGGTAAATACAAAAATGATTTAGATGCAGTTAAAGTTCTCGCTGAAGAATCTATTGATCGTCTAAACGATCTTATCGACATGGGAATAGAATTAGATAAAAATAGCAGTGGAGAAATAGACTATACAAAAGAAGGCGCTCACACAATAAGTAGAATTGTCCACTCTAAAGATCATACAGGAGAGAATGTTGAAAAAACTCTTATTCTAAATGCTTTGAAATCTAAAAATATCAATATATGGGAAAATAGTTTTTTTATAGACATTATAGAGAGTGAAGGCAAATGTGTAGGTGCTATAGTAGTAAAGGATAGCAAACAAATTAATATTTTTTCGAAATATACTATCCTAGCTTGCGGTGGTATAGGTGGACTGTATAACAACTCCACAAGCCAAAGAATTTTAAATGGTGATGGAATTGCTGCTGCTATTAAGCACGGTATAGAACTTAAAGATATTAATTATATTCAAATTCATCCAACTGCTTTTTATGATAAGAATAATAATGGTCGAAGATTTTTAATTTCAGAATCACTTAGAGGTGAGGGGGCTATTCTAAAGGACATCAATGGAAATAGATTTGTAGACGAGCTTCTTCCAAGAGATATTGTTTCAAAAGCTATACTTAAGCAAATGAAAGATACTAATAGCCAATATGTTCTTCTTGATGCCTCATTTATGGATGCGGAATATTTAAAAAATCGTTTTTCTCTTATCTATGAAAACTGCCTTGAAAAAGGAATAGATATAACAAAAGAAGCCATTCCAGTTTCCCCAGCACAACACTATTTTATGGGTGGAATAAAGGCCAATACAGACAGTAAAACTTCTATGGAGAATCTTTTTGCAGTTGGAGAAACAAGTTGCACAGGAATCCATGGTGCCAATAGACTTGCCAGCAATTCACTATTAGAAGGGTTAGTCTTTGGAAAAAGAGCTGCTAATTTTATAAATAAAAATATAAAAAATAAAAGTATACTACACATAAATGTAGATAAAATTAATAAAGACATCGAAACTATAAAAAAGGAAAACAAAGATCTTGTAATAAAGACAATTAAAGAACATGGAGGTTATATAGATGCTTAACTATGCTTATATAGATGAAATAATTGTAAATGCTTTAAAAGAAGACATACCTTTCTCTGATATTTCCACAGAAAATCTTATAGATAAAAATAGTATATCTGTAGTAGATTTAATATGCAAAGAAGATGGTATTATAGCCGGAATAGATATCTTTAAAAGGGTTTTTACAATAATTGGAGACATTGAGGTAATCAGTTTTATTTCAGATGGAAACGCTGTAAAAAGTGGAGAAAAAATAGCAGAAATTAGAGGTAATACTAGAAAAATCTTAATGGGAGAAAGAACTGCACTAAACTTACTGCAAAGAATGAGTGGAGTTGCCACAATTACAAAAAAATTTGTAAATAAAGTATCACACACTAAAGCTGTAATTGTCGATACTAGAAAAACAACACCTGGTCTTAGAATATTAGAAAAATATGCTGTAACAAGAGCTGGTGGTATGAACCATAGATTTAATCTTTCTGATGGAATAATGTTAAAAGATAACCACATTGACGCCGCTGGTGGAATAAAAAATGCGGTAAAAAAAATACGAGAAAATTCTTCATTCGTAAGAAAAATAGAAGTAGAAACAGAAAATATAGATATGGTCAAAGAAGCACTCGATTCTAATGTAGATATTATAATGCTAGATAACATGGATATAAATACTGCAAAAAGTGCCATTAAATTAATAGGGAATAAAGCTATAATAGAGTTTTCTGGAAATGTTTCATTAGACAATGTAAAAGAAATTGCTGAAATTGGTGTAGACTATATATCTATTGGAGCTCTTACCCACTCTGCTAAAATACTTGACCTTAGTATGAAAAATCTGAGATCTATAAACTAAACCCATATATACACAAATTGGCACCGATAGAAGTTTTATACTATCAGTGCCAATTTTATATTTAAAGCATATGTATAAGCATATTATTTATTAACAATTTATTATTGATATATACTATTTATTGCCTGCTACAATGATTTACTTATTATTTATAAACTTTCTTCCTAATATATCAGCCATAAGAATTGCATTTTCGAGAATTTCAGGAGTAACATCTCCTACCATATTATGAATTGTTTCGCCTTCTGCACAAGCTTTTTCACATGCAATAATAACTCTTGACTTATCAGTAAGACCAAGCTTATCAAGAGTTAATGGTAAGCCAACTTCATACATAAATTCCATTACTTCTTCTATTTCACTCTTAGCTGCATTCTCCATTATAAGCTGAACTACAGTTCCAAAAGCTACCACATCACCATGATTTGTATGTTCACACTCTTCAAGACCAGTGAATCCATTATAAATTGAATGTGCGGCTGCAAGTCCACCGTTGTCTGCACCTACTCCACTTAAATATGTTGCTGCCTCAACAACAGCTTCTACTGCAGGCGTAACCAACTTGTTATCTACAGCTTCTTTTGCCATAGCACCATTTTCTATTAATATATCATAGCATATTTTACAAAGTGCCATTGCTGAGTGAGTAAGTCCTCCGTTTTCAAGAGAAGGAGCTCCAACTCTCTGGCAGGCTCTAGCTTCAAAATAAGTTCCCAAAGCATCCCCCATTCCAGCAACTAAAAACTTAGTCGGTGCATTTGCTATTACCTGTGTATCAACTATTACCGTATCTGGATTAGATGGATAGAAAATATATTTATCAAAAGTTCCATCATTGTTGTATATAACTGATAAGCCAGTACATGGTGCATCAGTGGCAACTACTGTAGGTATTATGACTACTTTTTTATTTTCAAAATAAGCAGTGGCCTTGGCAGTATCAATTGCTGAACCTCCACCTAAAGCAACTACAACATCTATCTTATCTTCTTTTACTATATTTCTCATCTTTTCAATTTCGCCGTTTGAACTAATCCCACCAAATACTTCAAATCTTAAAAAAGCATCTTTAGATTCAAATCCAGCTTCAATACTAGACTTACAATACTTATATCCACTATTTGAACATATAAATAAAAATCTTTTTCCTAAATCCTTTGTTTCATTGTAAACTTCCTTTAATGCACCTTTTCCTTGTACATACTTATGTGGCGCTCTCATTAACTTCAACATATACATCCTCCATTTAAAATGTTAATTTTATAACGTTACTTTAGTATATCATAATTTTCATTTTTGTAAATATAAAATATAATATTCTATGTTTTATATAGAATAATTTTAATTTATAGACATTTTATCTTATTATTTACCATTTATTGCTATAAATTCCTATTATTTTAAACTATATTATAAATATATGAAAACAAAAATCTGCCAACACATACTAATTTTCACTTAATATTTACTAACAGATCTTATTCTTATATATATTTTTTTAAAATGCTTATGTATTAAATTTCACGAATCATAATTGCTGAAAAACAAGTGTTTTTATAATTTTTACAACTCAAACAATCTTCTTTAATATTTTTTATTTACATTTTAAGCATTAAAAAAGGACTTCATATTGAAGTCCTTACTTACTTGGCTGCGTCCTACTCTCCCA
>Michael_p1__coassemble_2344_pt1 | contig 8353 bp, 8 predicted proteins | sample Michael_p1__metabat2_high_PE_009 | metagenome-assembled genome bin Michael_p1 | reverse complement strand
ATAATGACTATATTACCTAGAGTCGATGGAAGTGAAATATATTTAAAATATTGTAAAAAAATAGTATATCACTTAAACTTGTTTTAAAGTTATTTTTTAAAAGAAAAGGACACTAAAATAGAAAAAAACTATTTAACAAAATAGATAAATAGAGGCAAATGATTTTACTTATTAATTATAGAAGCTTATAATTTTGGAGGTATGTTTATGAAAAAAGTATTATGTTGGGGAGGAAAAAATGAAAAAAAGAAAGAGTATTATTTTAGCGCTGTCATTAATTATGATGACAGCAGGTATGAAGGCTGCTTCATTTGCTGACGCGGGGGATTCAGCAAATATTACTTTAACTGATAAGCAAATAGAGAAACATAAAGAAAATAATGATTTGCAGTTAGCTATGAAAAAAAGAGGCAAGGAGCTTGAAAAAAAGCTGGAGCAGTTGAAATGGGAATGAGCCTCGATGAATATGAAAAGTTTATGGACAGCGATGACACTAAGAAAAAAGAAAAGGCAAGGGAAGCTGGTGTAGCTGGAAGATATCAGGCAATTTATCAATCGAGAATTGATGCTGGTTTTTCTGATTTAAATCTTTATATAGCTGACTATACTAGAGAAAATTTAGGAAGATATACATCAGTATGTTTTTCTTTTATTGATGATCACAACAAATCAAGAGAAAGAGCGATAATAATAGTAACAAACAATTATTCTAAGGAAATAAATAAGTTGAACAAAAAATTGGGCTTAGATGAAAGCTATGAAATGATTCCGGTTCCAGAAAAGGAAGATCCTGCTATATCCAAAGAATATATTATATCAGATGAAGATAGAAAAGCGGAAATCGAGGATGTATCAATAGATGATAAAAACTTTCCTGATGCAAATTTTAGAAAGATTGTAAAGGAAGAATTCGACAATAATAAAAATGATGTACTCGACAAAGAAGAGATAATTAATGCTAGAAAGATTGATCTTATAGAGATTGATAATGGAGAAGAGGTAGAAAGTGTTGAAGGAATGGAAAAGCTTTCATTTTTAGAAGATGCTAGCCTAGGGTATTCAAAAATTTCTGAAATAGATGTCTCTAAAAATACAAATTTAAGAAAGCTTTCTTTAGCAGGTACAAAAGTTTCTAATTTAGATACATCAAATAACCAATTACTATGGTATCTTGACTTCACAGGAACAAATGTAAGCAGTATAGATTTAACTAAAAATCCAAAATTAGAGCAGATTCATGGATTTGATTCTAAAATAAAAGAAATAGATGTTAGCCAAAATCCAGAATTACTGAGATTAGATGTTTGTCGTACTGCTATTTCAAAAATAGATGTAAGTAATAATCCTAAGTTATTTGCATTGAATTTTGAAGAAACAGGTGTAAGTGAAATAGATGTATCTAAAAATAAAAATTTATACGAGGTATATGCAAGTAATTCAAAGATTTCTGAGATAGATGTTTCAAATAATGAAAAGTTAGGGCATATAAGAGTAACAGGAACAAAAGTTAAAAATTTAGATTTATCTCACAATCCGAATCTAGTATTTGTTATGGCAGAAGAAACAGATATGAAAACTTTAGATCTTGGGCACAATCATGATATAATAGAAATTCTTGCAAATAATTCTAATCTTGAAAATATTATATTCCCATATAAAACAGGTATAAAAACAATGGAATTGGGAGGTACAAAGCTAAAAAATTTAAGTATACAGGGAGATAAGTATATTGTAGGATTAGATATTTCAAATACAGATATTTCTAATTTAGATGTATCCAAAGCCGAAGGTCTTTCTAGACTTGAAGTAGAAGGAACTCCAATAAAGAATTTAAATATTAAAAATAATAAAAGTTTACGTATTTTTAATATAAGCAATACAAATATTGAGGATATGAAAAATATTGATTTAAGCGAAAATGAGAAAGATCGTTTAGATACTTTATCAGCTGAAAATGCTGGAATAGAAAGTATAAAACTTCCAAAGGAGATGTCAGAAATTGCAACAATTAAATTAGCCAATAATAATTTAGCAATTGTTGATTTAAGTAATGCATCAAATGCATGGCATGAAAAAAGTATATCACCACAAGAAATTGAAGTAGAAGGCTTAGTTCAAAATGGAAATATAAAGGTAAATATGGCAAGTTTAGTAGATGATTTATCAAAAATTAAAATAGCCGATACAGATAGTTATAGCTATAAAGATGGAGTTGTTACTTTTAAAAATAAAAAAAGAATAAATAAATTTAAGTATGAATATGAAACAGGTACAAATGATGAGATACTTAAAAATATGACTGTAAATGTAACTGTTAAATCTAAGTTTGTACCTTCTTCTAGTTCATCAAGATCTAGATCTAATAATCATTCTTCATCAGTATCTAATTTGGAAAACAATGAAGAGATAAATTTAAAAGATAATATATCTGAAAAAAACGATGTAGATAAAATAAAGAGTTTAATAAAGGCAAAGAATTCAAGAATAAGTGGAAGTAATAGATTCTCGACAGCTGTTGAAGTTAGCAAAATGAATTACAAAAAATCAGAAACAGTAATATTAGCTAATAGTGAAAAAGCAACAGATATTTTAACAACATCTCCTTTGGCTGAATCATTGGAATGTCCTGTTCTATACACTAAAGATAATGATATTCCAGAAGAAACAATTAGTGAAATGGAAAGATTAGGTGTAAAGAGAGTTATAGTTATAGGTGGTAAGAAATCAGTATCTGATTCAGTTTTCAAAGAACTTTCATCAAAGTATGAACTTAATAGAGTTGCTGGTTCAGATAGATTTGATACAGCAAATAAAATAGCTAAAGAAGTTGTTAAAATAAGTTCAGAAAAAAAGAAAGCAATAATGGTTTCTTCTGAATCATATGTTGATGCTTTGACAATAAGTTCTTTAGCTACAAAGGAGAATATTCCCATAGTTATAACAAATAGCAAAAACCTTTCAGAAAAAACAGAAGAATTCTTAAAAAATAATGAAATAAAAGAGATTGTATATGTAGGTGGAAACAATTCAATTTCTAATGAAGTTCAAAAAGAAACTGAAAAGAAGGGAATAAAAACAGTTGCTAGATATGCAGGTAAGGATAGATATGAAACTGCAACAATAATATCGAATAATGTAAGACCAGACTCTGATTTTTCAGTATATGTAAATGGTGAAAATTTATCAGATGCAATAACAGCAAATTCTTTATGTGCAAACCTAAAATCACCTATTCTTTTGGTAAAGAAGGACACTATTCCAGACTCTGTTAAGAAAACAATGAATGGAAAAGCGAGATTTAATAGAATAATAGTAGGTGGAGAGAATTCTGTTTCAAAAAATGTGGAAAAAGAAATAAAAGAAAATTAATATTTCATATTGTTCTATAAAATAATAAAATATTTTAAGGTATATGTTATTAAAAGGTCTGTATAAAAAATACAGACCTTTTTGTTAAAAAGCTTTTATATAGAATATACTGAAAATTAAATTGACAAAGAATAATAAAGGGGTTAAAATATCATTATTTAGGAGGTGCAGAAATGAATGTAGGAACTATCTCAAGAGAGAAAATAATCGAAAAAAGTCAAAAAATAATTATAGAAAATGGAGTTAATGCAATAAGTATTAGAAAAGTAGCAGCCGAATGCAATGTGTCTATAGGTACTGTTTATAATTATTTTGATTCCAAGGATGAGCTTTTAATTGCTGTAATTGAAAGCACTTGGAAAAATATTTTTCATATGCCTAATGGACCGATGAAGTTTGCTAGCTTTTCTGAATGTGTTGATTTTGTTTTTGCTAGACTGCAAAAAGGTGTTGTAGAATATGAGAATTTTTTTGATTTACATTCACTATCTGCTGCTATAGGTAAAAATGGCGAAGGAATAAAAGTAATAGAAAAATACTTTAAACATATGGAAGATAATATGCTGAAAGTTCTCGAGAATGATAGAAATATAAGAAGTGATGCATTTAATGAGAATTTTAAAATAGAAAAGTTTGTAGATATAGTATTTGGTATGCTTTTAAATTCTCTACTTCACAAAGTTGATAATAGATTAGAAGTAGTTGAAATTGTAAATAGATGTTTATACTAATAAGTGTAAAATTTTGAGTCTAATCGATATAAAGAAGATCAAAATAAAAGAATATTTTTAGTATAAAAATAAAAATTACTTGAAATATATTTTAAAATCACAGTGTAAAAAAGAAAAAATACCCGAAAAAATATACTAGAGTGTTTTATAAGTAGAAATTTCGGGTATTTAAAAAATATCAAAATGAACAATGTTCATCAATAAAATTTGAAGTTGAAATAGTTAGAGATACTAAAGAGGTGATATAGATGAAAGTAAAGAAGATAAATTTATTGGCTATAGCAGCATTAGTCTGGATGATAGCAGGTTTTAATATATTGAAGATAGGTATAGTTTCCTATAAAAACAATGTTACATTACTAGGAGTAGGAGTATCCATACTTGTTTTCTTTATATTTTGGTCTAAGGTATTTAGCAAGTTAGTGAAGAAACATACTATAAGAATAGTAAATTTTAAAGAAGAAAGACAGTTGTTTTTCAAGTTTTTTGATAAGAAGTCATTTTTAATTATGGCATTTATGATGACTTTTGGAATAGCTTTAAGAGCAAGTAATATACTTGATCCCAAATATATTGCAGAGTTTTATACAGGATTAGGAACAGCTCTTACACTAGCAGGTGTATTTTTTGGAGTTAATTTTTTAAAGAATAGTAAATGTCCTATAGTCAGCTAGATAGGGTAGAACTTTTAGAATTATAACTAATTTAATTTTTAAATTAGTATAATATATATTAATATAAGGAGGTAGTATGAGAAAATATATAAATGTTTCATTTTTCTATTTTATACTTGCAATGATAGCGGGGGTATTTTATAGAGAATTTACTAAAATCAATGCTTTTAGCGGAAGAACTGTACTAGGATTTACTCATGGTCATCTTTTAGCATTGGGTACACTTGTTTTTTTAATAGTAGCTTTATTTTACGATAAGTTTAATTTGGCAAATAATAAAAAATTCAAGATGTTTTTTAAGGTATATAACTCAGGCTTAATTCTTACAGTGATAATGATGCTAGTAAGAGGCGTAATTCAGGTTAAAGAAGTTGCCTTGACTGCATCTAAAAGTGCTATGATTTCTGGGATAGCTGGTTTAGGGCATATAATTTTATTTGTGGGATTACTGCTATTTTTTATGGCACTTAGAGAAGAGTCTGCAAAAGAAATTCAATAAACATTCGAAAGAGATAAGATAAATTTATAAAAGACCCTTGATAATATTATCAGGGGTCTTTTATTATAATGAATAGATTTGTAAGTATATAGAAAACAATTTTCTACCTTTAAAATCAAAAATTAAAGTCTTTCAACAAGTTCTTCCTTTGATTTTCTTTGGAAATGTCTATCTGAAGGCTTTGCATCGTCTTTTGGATAAGAAACTGGGAAAATAGCTATAAGCTCGTAGTCTCTCATTTCAGGGTAAAGTTCTTTAAGCTTAGGCGCATCGAAATGACCAACCCATGTAGTTCCAAGTCCCAAATCTTCAATTTGTAACATTATATGAGTAGCTACAATTGATGCATCTATTTCCGCAAAATTGTGATTATCATATTTTCTAGTCCATGCGTCTTCTTCTTTATAGGCAACAAGTAAAAATGTTTCAGCACCAAAAGTCCATTTAGTAACTTCTTTAATATTTTTCTTTGCCTGCTCGGAATCGAGAATAAAAATTTTAAATGCCTGTCTATTAACAGCAGTAGGTGCTGCAATGGCAGTTTCTATGATTGTATTAATTATGTCTTGATCGATTTTTTCTGATTTTAAATCCCTACAAGAATATCTTTTTTTAGCTAGTTTTTTAAATTCCATATTGTGACCTCCAAATAATAGTTTTAAATAAGTTATACTATAATAATAAATATTGTTTATATATAATAGTAATTATATCTTATTATATAACAAATAATAATCTTATTAAATATCAAAGATTTTATAAAAAGATTAAAAGGATATTAATTTTGATAGATATTCAAAAATATAGCTATAAAAATTAATCTCACCTAATACATAAAATTATAAAAATACATTGAGATCTATTATTTCGATAGCTTTGGAAAGCACAACTGTATCGGGAGCGACCTTGCATGAAAAAGCATGTATATTTACACCTTCTTTTTGGCATTTTGCCAGTGTTTTTGCAAATTCAGGATGCATTTCATAGTTAGGTGCAAACTTGTCGACATTATCCATTTGAATTAGAAAAATAATATTCGTTTCATATCCTTCCTCATGAGCTTTTACAAGTTCTAAAATATGTTTAAGTCCTCTTTCAGTGGGTGCATCAGGAAATAAACAAAGATCATCTAATTCAAGGGTTACACCTTTAACCTCTATAAATCCCTTTATAGTTTTTTCTCCATCTTCACGTTCATAATATATATCAAGTCTGCTATTTCCATATTTTTGTTCACGTTTTATTCTTGTGAAATTATAATCTCTAAAAATAGTTCTATTTTTTAGAGCTTCTTCAACAATTGAGTTAGGACTTTGAGAGTCAATATTTATTAATCGATTTCCTTTATAAACAGAGATTAGGCTATATTTTGTTTTTCTTTTGCTAGTCTCATCAGCTTTTGAAAGTATTACCTTTGCACCTTCAACAAGCAGTTCTTTGCATCTGCCAGTATTTGGCACATGAACTTTTTCTTCTACACCATTTATATTACAATAAGAGACAAATCTATTAGGTCTTCTAATAAATTCAGCTTCTATAACTTGATTGTATTTCATAGAATTCACCATCCTTATAGATTTTTACAGTAAACTACGCTTTTTATTTTAAATAAAATATATAAAATATAGATTACTCTATAGCCTTATTATTACCTAAAAAAGCAATATACTAAACATTAGAAAAAAATAACCTATGTAATATAGTAAGTATAATATTAAAAAAAGATTAAAGTAAAAGAAAAGTGATTGAGAATAGTTATCTTTAGGGTATATAGAGATATGTAAGGCTAAAGAAATAGAGTAGCTAGATTAGTTGCTTTTGTAGGTAGATACAGAAGTCTTTTATAAAATAAAAATTGGAGATGATATTATGAAATATAATTTAGATGTAGAGTTAATTGAAAGAGAAGATGAGGGAGATAATAGAATAACACTTTATTTTAGTGTTCCTGAAGGGTTTCAATGGGAGCCAAGTGCCCATATTTCCCTTGCTTTAGAGGGTTATAATAGAAATGAAATCATAGATAAAGAATATGTAAGAAAGTTTTCAATAAACACCTTGCCTGAAGATAATAAGATAGGTGTTACGACTAGAACTGATAGTTCAGATTCTTTATATAAGAAGAAAATATCCGAGCTTAAAGTTGGAGATGTATGTACTATTATAGATTCTGAGTGTAGACTTCCAATAAGAAGGGAAAATAAGGGAATAGTATTTATAAGTATGGGAGTAGGTATGTCAACAGCTAGACCACTTATAAATGCAATAATAAAAAATCCTGAAGGGATAAATTCTTTGACAAGTATATGTGTAAATAAAACGGAAAACTATTTGTTTAAAGAGGAATTAGAAGCTGCAGATCATGTTTTATGTGACAGTAAGTGTTGTCACAATAGAAGTGATTTAAGAAATACAATTAATCACCTAAATAATATAGAAGATAATATATTTTATATTATTGGAAGTAGAGAGTTTGTTCAGAATATAGTAACTATATTAAAAGAAAATGGAGTTGCCAAAGAAAATATTATGATAGATAAAAAAGAAGGTATACTTGATGGTCTATATGACGGAATGTCTTATGATGAAATAAAGCAAAAGGTTAGAGATAGTTATAGGGATAAACTTTCAAAAAAGGCAGTTTTAATAAATATATAATAAAAAATTATAAAAATATTGCTAGTTATGAATGAAAATATTTATACTTGGGCAAAATTTTGATATAGATTGGTGCGGATTGATTCTTATCTGCATATCTATTATAAATTAATAGTTTTGTACGCTTTAACAAATACAGAGTCTTTTGGCTCTGTATTTTTCTATTGAGTTAATATAAAAATGAGATTTTAAAAAAAATATATGATAAAAAAATAACATAACATAATAGAATTTTCTGTTAAAAAGGCTGATAATTAATATATTGTTTTAAGAAATAGATTAATAAAAATTTATCAGTTTTTAAAAAGTATTTGTATTAAAAGTAAAATACTAAGAAAAACAATAAAAGAAAAAGAACAAAAAAATTAAAAATAAATTGTTTGAAAATCAAATATATACTTATTGATATAGTTAGACATTGC
>Michael_p1__coassemble_1962_pt1 | contig 10248 bp, 7 predicted proteins | sample Michael_p1__metabat2_high_PE_009 | metagenome-assembled genome bin Michael_p1 | reverse complement strand
ATTTTATATTATATATACTAACACAAAAAAATATTATTTTCTATATAAATAGGTCTAAAAGAAAAAATAAATCAATAAAAAATAAGCGTATAAAATACATATGAAATACTTAATAAAAAACTTGCATTCTTTACAATAGAAAAAAATAACGAAAAATACCTAAAAAATAGATAGTTTTTTAAAAATGTATAATCATTTTCAAAAAAACTAAGTTGAATATACCTTATAAAAATATAAAGAAAACAATTTCTAAATTGAGTAAAATTAAATAAAAAAGTAAAACACCTAACTAAACTTAAAAAAAGTGGGTTAGATTATTTAACAATCTACCCACTTTATTGTGTTAAAAAATTATCCAAAAATTTCACCTAATTCCTCTTTATAGTATGATTTCGATGTTATTTTTTCTGTTAGTCAAATAACATTATCATTCTATATAGAAGATTATTCTTAAGATATTTTTCTTCTCTCTTAGATATACCAAGTACTTCACCTGTATTATTTACTCTTTCGTCCATTTTTAATAATTCCTTTTTCATAATTATACCCTCCTTTTTAATCATTGTTATTAATTACCTTTAGTATTGTTATTTATTTATCTTTCATCTTAATTATAACACTTATATATAATAGGTCAACCCCTTTTTTAAAGAAAAAAAACAAGGCAAATTTTAAATTTTTAGTTAAATTAATATTGTTAAGTTAATTCAAAAAAAGGCTATTTTTGATTAGTTTTTTTGTAAAAAAATAAAGTGAAATCGAGTTTTTTTAGTAAAAAAAAGTAAAAAAAGTTTTTGAACTTATCTAGATTTTGTAAGAAAAATGAAAGAACACATGCAATGGAAGCCCCTTTTTGCAACAATTGTATCAAAAAATTGCATAAATTGTGGCTTTTGTAGATACACTTTAGAAAACAAAATAAAAAAGCTTAAAAAACATATAAAACACACTTAATTTTTAAAGGTTAGATTAGAGAGGAGAGTATAGAGTACAAATTAGTCTTTAGCAAATTTATAAAATTATGTAAAAATAAAAAATAAGCCTAAAAAATTAATATGTAAAATCTCAAAATTTCTTTATAGACATTATTTAAACTATAGATAATAAAGCGAATAAAATTTATTTTAGTAGAGATAAAAAAGATATAAAAAACAGGTAGAAATTAATCTACCTGCTTCATCATTCTCTTTAGTATATCAAGTTTTAGTTTCTTGAGTTTAATATCAATATTTGCAATAACAACTACAAGGTGTATTCTATCTTCTAATTCATCCCATTTGTATGCTTGTGAGCATTGTATAGTGTACTTAGGAAAGTACTCTAGTAAATCCTTAGTAAGAGATTCTGCCATTGAAAAGCATTTTTCAGTAAGTTCATCATTCTCCCAATCGAAAGAGATTCCTGAATCAATACTTTTTACAGGAATTGAAAGTTTAAAACTCATAACATCATCTCTTTTGCTTGCCTTGCTTAAATCTGTTTCAACTCTAAATGGTGTTTCTTCATTGATTATTTTAGCAATATCTTTGCTATTTATTATATCTTCTCTAAATAATACGTACATAAAATAAAAAATCCAACGTTACGAGCTGGATACATCCTTTCTATAAGATTGTATTTAATAATGCGCCTAGTAGGAGTCGAACCCACAACTCACAGATCCGAAGTCTGCAGCTCTATCCAGTTGAGCTATAGGCGCAATTTAAACGGCAAATATATTATAACACAAAATAAGCATTAAAAATCACCAAATATAGTTGAAAATTTTTTCTTTTCAAAAGAAGTATATAATATAAGAATATTAAAGTAAGTGATAATAAAATTCACCTGGTTTTAGTAAAGATAAGATCAATATAAAAATTAATAGAATATCATTGATTCATTAATAAAAAATATTGAGAGCAGCTGATTAAGTTTAATTTTTAAATAAAGTTAAAAAAAGATTTACTTTGAATAGATGTTAATTTCTAGATGACATATATTTGAATATATATAGTGAGAAATGATTTCATAAGCTCTAATTTCTTTAAAAAAGTTAGAACTTATGAAGGTAATATAAATATAGGAAATATATTTTGAAATTTAATGATAAAAAATTAAATAAATTTGGCTAAAAGATAAGTTTGTACAGTAGAAAAAGCAAATAAAATTGTAGAATATATTCAAAAAATACACAAAATAAAGGCTATAAGTGGTATAATGTAGTTTGTAAAATCAATATTGATTTTAAATAGATTTTTTGGAGGTCAACATGAGAGAAAAGGTTTTATCAAGATTTTTAAATTATGTTTCAATTGACACACAGTCAGATCCTAATTCTACTACAACGCCGTCAACTGAAAAGCAGTTTGATTTGGCAAAGGTTTTAGTAAAGGAATTAGAAGAGATTGGATTGGAAGATGTTACATTAGATGATAATTGCTATATAATGGCAAAGCTTCCTGCTAATACAGAAGGAATAAGCCCAATTGGATTTATTTCACATATGGATACTAGCCCTGATATATCAGGAAAGGATATAAAGCCTAGAATTATAGAAAATTACGATGGAAAAGATATTGTCTTGAATGAAGAAAAGGGAATAGTTACATCTTTAAAAGACTATCCAGAAATCGCAAATTTTAAAGGACAGACAATCATAGTTACAGATGGAAATACACTACTTGGTGCAGATGATAAGGCTGGTATAGCAGAGATAGTCACAGGTGTTGAATATCTTAAGAATCATCCTGAAATCAAGCATGGAGATATAATGATAGGATTTACACCTGATGAAGAAATTGGTTGTGGAGCAGATCACTTTGATGTTAAAAAGTTCGGAGCAAAATATGCCTATACTTTTGATGGTGGAGAACTAGGAGAACTTGAGTATGAAAACTTTAATGCAGCTACTGCAGTAGTTACAATAGCAGGTAGAAATGTTCATCCAGGTTCTGCTAAGGATAAGATGATAAACTCAGTATATATGTCTGCAGAAGTTATGGATGCCTTCCCTAAGAGTGAAAGACCAGAAACCACAGAAGGTTATGAAGGATTTTACCATTTAAATGAAATTCATGGTAATGCAGAAACTACTACTATGATTTATATAATAAGAGATCACGATAGAGCTAAGTTTGAAGAAAGAAAAGAATTCTTCCAGAAACAGATAGATGAATTATCAAAGAAACATGATGGAAGAATATCAGTTGAAATAACAGATAGCTACTATAATATGAGAGAAATAATAGAAGATAATATGTTTGTTGCAGATCTTGCAGTAGAGGCAATGAAGGATATTGGTGTTGAACCTAATGTAATACCTATAAGAGGTGGAACAGACGGAGCTAGATTATCATTTATGGGACTTCCATGTCCAAACCTATTTGCAGGAGGAATTAACTTCCATGGAAGAAATGAATTAGTAAGTATAGAAGCTATGGAAGCAGGAGCAAAATTAATGGTTAGAATTGCTGAAAAATATGCAGAACAAGGATTATAAGTAATAGTATAATAATTTTTTAATAAGAACCCTAAGTTTTAAAGCTTGGGGTTTTTAATTTATTATTATGTAAGAAGATTTTAATATAATAAATATTAAATATACCTAAAAAAACTTTTATTTTATTTTAATTTAACAAAATATAAATAGGGATTTTAAAGAATAAATAATATAAATTTAAAAAGAGTGGGAAGCTTGCCTGCTCTTTTTATTTTTTTTATAAATAAACATTAAAAATTAAGAAATAGATTTATTAAATAAGCAAACATTAGTATATGAAAAAAATCTATATGAAAGTGTTTTTTATGTTAAAAAATAATGAAAAGTGATAATATAAAGTAGGCTTACGTATATAGAAAAACTATATTAAGTAAGAGGGGATATAGAAAAAATGATTAATTATATTATGAATGTAAACGAATAGGGGGATTAAAATGAAAAAGCAAGTGGCAGTATTAATGAGTACTGCAATTGCTGCTAATGCGATAGGAAATGTTGTTTCTATTGCAGATAGTAGTGTGGAAAGTAATAAAGAGGTTAGAACTTCAATTTATCCTGATTCACAAATGGTTGTGAAATCAGAAGAATTTATGAAAGATAAGAATAATTGGGATGGGCCAGATGTAATAGAAGATGATAACCTTAGATTTATGATAAATAGTAGATATAATAGAGAAGGTAGCGATGAAGAGTTGAGAAAGCTTCCTGTAACAAAGGAAATGGTTAAAAATCTGAGAATACTTTCTCCAGAGCAATGAAAGCCTCATGATAATCATGAAGTGGACTTCATGCTCAAATCTTTAAAGGGATTAGAATATGCTGAGAACCTTGAGTGGCTATCTCTTGTTAATCAGCGAGAATCTTCTTTAGAACCATTAAAAAATTGTAAAAAATTAAGACATTTAGATATTAGAAGTAACGACAATGTAAAGGATATTTCTCCACTTTCAAATTTAGAAGATTTAGAAGAATTAGATATGAGATCTATAAAGTGTGGAAATATTGAAGCATTATCTAATTGTAAAAAATTAAGAAGTCTTACAGCATTTTCTTGTGGGATAAATGACTTAAAACCGTTGGAAAATTTGCTGAATTTAGAGTATTTAGAAATAGAATTTAATGAATTTGAAGATGTTAGTGCTTTGAAGAACTTGACTAATCTAAAATATTTAGATATGTCAAAAATGGGAATGAAACATGATATTTTTGGTAATAAAACCCCGACAGTTAAGAGTATAGCAGCATTAGAAAAACTTGTTAACTTGGAATTCTTATCAATGTCTTCAAATGATATAAAAGACCTAACGCCTTTAAAAAATATGAGAAACCTAACTTATTTGGGTGCAAGCAACAATCTGATAGATGATTGGAATCCTATATACAATCTAGGAAACAAGCTATTAACCGTACATTCCCAAGGAAATGATTCTGAGTATGATAGCAGCAAGATAGTAGCTAAAGCAGAAGATGGAAAAAGCGATCAAATATTTGATTTGTTGGAAGTAGTTAATCCAGAAAAGATAAAGGTTATAAATAAAAATGAGGCATTGTCAAAACTTCCGAAGAAAGTATCGGTGAAAATTAGAAAGCATGATGACAGTAAGCCGGTGTATACAGAGGGAATATATAATAAAGCTACTATAAGATATATAGTAAAAGATGAAGATGGAAAAATTGTAAGTACACCATTATCATTTAGCGCAAACACTATTGATTCAAAAGAATATGGATATATTAATTCAATATCAAATGATGGATATGTAGACTTTGTTGCAAATGGAATAGCAAAAGAAATGAAAGTAGATCTTAATTCAAATGATTATGAACTTGTGGGGAATTATAAGTTTAAAGAAAATACATGCACAGAAGGCTATCATATAGACTGGGTTGAAAAAAATGGTAAAATTGTAAAAATAGATCCATTAAAACCTAAAAATGGAACAACCTTTAATATTCCAGAAGATAAAAAAGATGTATTTGTATTAGTTGTAAAGAAATCTGCTAAACCAGTAGAGAATCCAAATCCAGATATAGACTTGGAAAAACCAAAGCCATCTATTCCAAATAATTCTGATGAAAAGCCTTCAGCAGAGGATACTTCGAAAGAAATTGAAGCAAATGGTTTTGTAGAAAAGAAAAAGTTAAACTATGTAATTAAAGATTTAAAAGGCAATATTATCAAAAAAGATGGGCTTAAATTCATTGCAAATCAGAAAGATTCAGGTGGGTATAGTAAAAACTTTTTCTCAAAAAATGGTCATGTAGAATTTACTCCACTTGGAACAGATGGGGAAAATACTATTGAACTTAATGATGATGAATATGAATTGATAGATTATAATGCATATAAAGAAAAATACAGTTCTTCAGATAGGACTTCAATAATAAATGGTTTGGAATATGGAAAAGATATATATGATAATAAAAAAATAGCTATAGATAGTTTTGGAGAAGATGGACGAGCTACTGTAGACAAAGAAGCAGTAACTTTAGTCCTAAAGAAAAAGGGTGAAACAGATACAGGCGAAAGAAGTAGTTCACTACAGAGCCTTGATATTTTAAATCCTATGCTTAAAAAATCCATTAAAGTAGTAGAAACAGGAGAGCGTGGATTTGCAAAAAGAAAGCAGATAGATTTTCTTATAAAAGATACAGAAGGAAATATAGTAAGAGAGCCATTGAAGTTCCATACTGAAACAGAAACTTCTGAGAATAATCTTCCAGCTAGAAGTTCAAAAGATGGACATTTACAGTATAACTTAGATGGAACTACGAGAAATATGAAAGTTGTTTTAGATAGCGATGAGTATGAGATGGTAAGTAGAAATGCATATTCAGAAAACTATGATTCTGCCGGATATATTACTTCTATAGGATTTGGAAAAGATTTATCTGACACAAGTTATAAAAAATATACTCTAGAGAAACTTAAAGACGGTGAAACAGAATATAGATTGCCAGAAGATAACTATGAAATACTGACAATAACAGTTAAAAAGAAGAGTTCAAAAGTAGAAGATGAAAAACCAGTATCAGATGGAACTTGTCCAGATGGAACTTGCCCAATAAGCGGAAATAAAGATAAAGAAAAAAATGATGAAAAAATTGTAGATGTAGATGTTGAGTGGACATTAAACAATCAAAAGTCAAAAGATAACAGCTTGGTGTTTGATGGAAAGTTAAAACTTCCTGAAAATATAAGTAACCCAAATGAGCTATCAGTAAGATTAATAGCTGAAATAGAAGATAAAAAAGATGGATCTAGTTTACCTTCATCATCAGTATCTTCTAGTTCATCATCTAAATATATTGAAAAGAAAGATGATAGTATAGAACATATTGAAAATATAGCAGGTGAGAACAGAGAAAAAACATCAGTAGAATTAAGTAGAAAGCACTATTCAAAAACTGATACAGTAATACTTGTAAATGGATACAATTATGCAGATGCTCTAGTTTCTTCATCTTTAAGTTCTACTCTAAATGCTCCTATACTTTTAGTTAAAAGTAATTCTGTAAGCAAAGAAGTGGAGAATGAAATAGAAAGATTAGGTGCAACAAAGCTTATTGTAATCGGTGGAGAAAACTCAGTGTCATCTTCAAGTATATCTTCTTTAAATGTAAAGGATATAGAGAGGGTACATGGAAAAGATAGGTATGAAACTGCAAATAAGGTATATGATAAGTTAAATGATATGGGTAAAGTAAGCAAGTCAGCTATAATAGCCTCAGGAGAAGGATTTGCAGATGCCCTATCAGCAGCAACTATAGCAGGTACAGATTCAACGCCTATACTTTTAACAAAGTCTAGTTCGATTTCAGAAAGTACAGAGAGAAGAGCTAAGGGAATGGATTTAGTTGTTGTAGGTGGAAATAAGTCTGTAGATGATTCAGTAGTAAAGAAATTAGGAAATAATATAAATAGGCTAAGTGGAAAAGATAGATATGAAACTTCTAAATTGGTAGCGCAGTATAGATATCCTTTCTCAAACAAGGCTATAATAGCTTCAGGAGAAGGATTTGCAGATGCTCTTTCAATAGGTGGTATAACAGGAAAAGAAAAATCTCCTATAATACTTACAAGAAAAAATGAAACACCAAAAGAAGTTAGAGAATATTTGAAAAAGCTGAAGAAATTTGAAGTTGTAGGTGGAAATAGTACAATTGATAGAAGTCAGTTTAAAAAGAAATAAATAATATAAAAAAGAAAGTGGTAAAACCACTTTCTTTTTTACTTTTATATGGACTATACCATAAAAATTGTTTTTAATAAAAGAAAAATTACTTCCTAAGAGTTTCAATAAACATATTAATAAAACTTATAGTTATTCTATGATAATGTTATTTTTATTGATATAATAATAATAGATTATTAAAGGAAATAAGAACTTACTTTGAAATAAGAAAAATATTTAATCATAAGATACTATTATTTTAGAAAGGGGGATAAAATGCCGACTATAAAAGATGTGGCAGCTATGGCTGGGGTTTCAGTAGCTACTGTTTCAAGATATATAAATGAAAGTGGATATGTAGGTGAGAATACCAAAGAAAAGATAGCTAAAGCAGTAGAAGTTTTAGATTATACGCCTAATGAAGTTGCAAGGTCGCTATATAAAAAGACATCAAAGCTTGTAGGACTTCTTGTTCCTCGAATAGACAACCCGTATTTCAATAATATAATTACAGGTGTGGAACATGTGTGTAATGATAGAGGATATCATTTAATTATAAGTAATGTATCTAAAAATGAAGATGAAAAAAAATATATTGAATCTTTTATGACAAATAATGTAGCAGGAATAATATCTGCTATAGGAACCTCAGATATATATGAAAAGATAAAGTGTCCAATAGTTGGAGTTGACAGAGCCAGTAGTTCATTTGATCATACTGTTGTTTATGATGAAGAAAATGGTGGTAAGATGGCGGCAGAACTTATTGTTGAAGGAAATGCTAAAAAAGTTTTAATCGCTTCGGAAGCAAAAGAGATAAAAACATCAATGGAAAGATTAAAAGGAACTAAAGAAGTCCTTGAAATAAACGGAGTAGATTATGATGTTTACTACACTAAAGGAAGTGACTTTGAATCTGCTATGGCGCTAGTAGATTATATTGATGAATCAGATAAAAAATATGACTCAATAATAGCATGTAATGATTTATTTGCCCTATGTGTTGCTCTTCATATGGCTAGAACTGGAGTAAAAGTTCCGGAAGATGTTCAGATTGTGGGTTATGACGATACAATATTTTCAAAATTATCAAATCCACAACTATCAACTGTAAGGCATGATGGTGTACTTCTTGGAGAAAAATCAGCAGAAATGCTAATTGATATGATAGAAAAGAAAGAAATCAAAGAAAGTAAAATACAACTATTTTCGTCACTTGTAAAAAATGGTTCTACAAGATCTGAAAAGCATAGTTTTTAAATATGGTTTAAATATAAATCATTCTGTATTTATAATTTTATAGATGCAGAGTGATTTATATCTGTGGTAAAATTAAAAGAAGAGCAGTTGAATGATTTGACTGCATAAGGAGGAATATTATGAAAAAAATATTAGTTTTAGGAAGTCTTTCAACAGATTTTGTAGCTATAACAGATAGAAGACCAAATGTTGGAGAAACAGTTCAAGGAAATGAATTTTTCACTACGTTTGGTGGAAAGGGAGCTAATCAGGCTGTTGCTGCAGCTAGGCTAAACTCAAATGTAGTGATGTTAGGTAAGGTAGGCGTAGATAGTTTTGGAGAAGATATATTAGATAATCTAAGAAAGAATTCTGTAGATGTAAAGTGTGTGGAATCGGTTACTTCAGTGTCTTCTGGGGCAGCATTGATAACGATAGCAGATTCAGATAACTCTATAGTTTACGTTCCTGGTGCAAATGGAAAAGTAGATGGTGAATATGTAAGAAAAAATAAAGATACTATAGAGGCCTGTGATATAGCCATAGCTCAAAATGAAGTTTCTGAAGATGCTATAGAAGTTCTATCTGAAATTTGTATAGAGGCTAAGATACCTTTTATTTTGAATCCAGCACCATATAGAGAATTAAAAGCTTCTATATTAGAAAAAGCGACATATTTACTACCTAATGAAAGTGAATGTAAACTGCTTTATCCTGATTTAAGTATAGAAGAGGCAGTAGCGAAGCATCCCAATAAACTTGTTGTAACAATGGGATCTAAGGGAGTATTCTTTAATGATGGAAAAGAAAGCCATCTAGTAGAAACGTTTAAAGTAGATGCAGTAGATACCACAGGTGCAGGAGATACATTTATAGGAGGATTTGCAACGGGATTAGTAAATAATCTATCATTAGAAGATTCTATTATATTAGGTAATCTTTCTGCAAGTGAATCTGTAACAAAAATGGGAGCACAAGGTGGTATGCCTAGGCTTGAGGAACTTAAAAATAATAAAAACTATAAAAATAAATGGAAATTATAAGAGATAATAGGCATAAAAAGAGGATTCTATCTATTTTTATGCCTTAATAAACTAGTTTAATAGAATATAGTATTGCCTTTAGAAAAAAATAAAAAAAATCGGTAAAAAATATTGACAGTAATAATATAAAGTGGTATATTATTACTTGTCCTTGAAAAAGGAGTGCATAAAAAAGAAGTTTTTAAAAAGTCAAATTTAAAAATAAAAAAGTATTGACAAAAAACTTCAGATATGTTACTATTAATAAGTCGTCGAGAGGCGGCAGATGAACTTTGAAAATTGAACAGCAGGTTAATTCAATAAGCTGTTT
>Michael_p1__coassemble_1563_pt1 | contig 13361 bp, 8 predicted proteins | sample Michael_p1__metabat2_high_PE_009 | metagenome-assembled genome bin Michael_p1 | reverse complement strand
GAATGCCAGCCTGTCACGCTGGAGGTCGAGGGTTCGAACCCCTTCCAGGTCGCCACTTAACTATACAATGCGGGAATAGTTCAGCGGTAGAGCGCGACCTTGCCAAGGTCGAAGTCGCGAGTTCGAATCTCGTTTCCCGCTCCAGATAAATCAACTTATTATGTGGGTGCATAGCTCAGCTGGATAGAGCAACGCCCTTCTAAGGCGTGTGTCCGGGGTTCGAATCCCTGTGCGCTCATTTTTTACTCTGCTTTCTAGTGGAGTTTTTTAATGCAAAAATATAAATAAGTTTGGAGTTTTTTAATGCAAAAATATAAATAAGTTCAATACTTTTTTAGATTATTTTGAAGGTTGAAATAAGTTATGTTAAAGATTAAAAATAGATATTCATATAAATATAGTATTGTAGAAAAGCCTAGAAATTAATATTTCTAGGCTTTTTTTATTTAAAAAAATGACTATATTTTTTGATCAGAGTATTGCTGCACTCCATAAATGTATTATAAAGTGTTATTCCATTTTCTGAGAAGTATTTTTTATTTGAATTAAAATCGTCTTCTAAATTTTGAAGTCTTGCTATAAACCTATTAATATCTTGACTTGATATAAGGTCGTCGGTAATTTTTTCTATTTCCTTCGCAAGAGCAGAATCAAAACAGTTAAGCATACATGATCTAAGATTAGCTAGTCTGCTGGAATAGTTGAATGCCAAATTAGCTTCGTCTGCAATATCTTTTAATTTTTTCAACTTAATTATAGCATCATTATAGCAGATGCTACAGAATAATATAGAATCAGCATTGCATAAATATTCAACTCTGAATTCATATGATTTCATTTTTTCATCGAAAGCTTTTTCATGATTGCTTTTCGAAATCTTAAAAAATAGCATAAAAACCCCTCTCTTTGTAAATATTATGTAAGCTTGCTAAATGACTTTAGCCTGAAAAACTGTATAGAATAAAATACCGAAATTTTCGGACAAAATCTATATTAACTACATTATACTACATATTTAGCTTTAATTCTAATAATAATATATAAAGATATAACTAAATACAACTTTGTAAAAAAGTAGCTTATAAAAATCACAATTTGAAAACAATTAATAAAAACTTATGCAAAAATTATGTTTAATCATATATAATTGTAGAGTACTATGTTAGAATTAAAGTATAAATAGAATTTTTTTGAAGTTACATAGTTACTGATTATGATATTTTAACTTGATATTTGTAGATAAGGAGAAGTATTTCTCTATAGATTGTATAAAATTGAAGATAGTATGCGGATATTTCATTCGTATGTTGAATAATTCCAGGGGGAAATTAGATGTGGTCAATTAGTTTAGTAATGAATAAATTTTTTCAGATAATATCTAAGGTAAGTGTAAACGATATAATCGATATACTAATTGTTGCATATATCTTTTATAAGATATTGATGTTTATAAAGGATACTAGAGCAGAGCAGCTATTTAAAGGTGTAATTATACTTTTAGTGGCGACTCAGCTAAGTGGTATATTGAAATTACATACATTGTACTGGATATTAGTAAAGATATTGGAGGTAGGATTTATCTTGCCGTTTATAATTTTCCAGCCAGAGCTAAGAGCGGGTCTGGAACATATAGGTAGAAATACTAGCATTAAAAAGCTTGGTTCTCAATCAAAAACAGGTGAAGAAGATGAAAATAAAGTAATAATCAATGAAATGCTTGATGCCATTTATGATTTGTCAAAGAGAAGAGTCGGTGCGCTTATCGTTTTGGAAGGTGAAACAAAATTAAATGAGATTGTAGAGACAGGTACTAGAATAGATGGGGATATTACAATGCAATTACTTTGTAATATATTCGTTCCGAATACTCCACTACATGATGGTGCAGTCGTAATTAGAGATAAAAAAATAAAATCTGCAGCGTGTTTTCTTCCTCTTACTCAGAGAAAAGATTTGAGTAAAGAGTTGGGAACAAGGCATAGAGCGGGAATAGGAGTCAGTGAAATTTCGGACTGTCTAACTCTTATTGTTTCTGAAGAAACTGGAGGAGTTTCTATTGCTAGAATGGGCAAGATATATAGAAATGTCTCAAGGGAAAGATTGTTTAATATACTAAACAATTTTTATAAGAAAAAGTCAGAAACTGAAAGCGGATTTTTCAGTGAGTTCTTTAAGAAGAATGAAAATTAAGAGTAGATAAGGAGATAGTGAATAGCAGCTATGAAGAATAATGATAGAAGAAATAATATAAAGACTAAGATCATCTCTCTACTTACTGCTATAGCTCTGTGGCTCTATGTTATAGCAGTTGTTGATCCTGATGAAAAAAAGGTTATTGAGAATATACCGATTACGATAACCAATGCTAATGAAGTATTGAAAGATGATTTTGTAATATATCCTAAAGAGGATTTTAAAACAGATATAACAGTTCAAGGAAAACTTTCAGAAATACAAAAACTTAATAAAAATAATGTTCATATATATGGAGAGTTAATTAATCCAGTTGAAGGACAAAATATAGTAAACTTGAGAACCAACATATCCAACAGGGTGTCGAGAGAGTTGAAAGATAATACTTTTGTAGTAGACCTTGAAAAGAAAATAAGCAAAACTGTAGAGCTTACAGTAGATGTTCCACCAGCGATGAAGGATTCCGTAGAGGAAGTAGATCCTGAAGTTAAAGAAATAGAAGTAAGTGGTCCAAGAAGTCTAGTCAATAAAGTTGATAAAGCAGTGGCTGTACTTAACTACAATGAGGAAAGAGATAAAGATGAAGCAAGGATGGAGTTGAAAGTTAAGGCAGTAGATAAGGACAATAAAGCTGTTGACGTAGAGTTAAGTCAGAAAACAGTAAAAGTAGATGTTAAATATACTGTTGAAAAGCTTGTTCCAGTAAAATTAAACTATGATGGTGAAGAATTTAATGTGAATGAGTTTACAGTTACGCCTGAAAAGCTTACTGTAAGGGGCAGAGCGGACTTGGTAAATGGTCTTGAGTATATTTATACTGAGCGACTAGGAGACAAGGAGCTAAAGGGCGATGAAGATAAGAAGGTAAAAATAGAAATTCCGGAAAATACTAGAATTAAGGGCGATATTTCAGAAGTAACCATATCAAGAAAATAGATAATCATATAAGTAGCTTACAAGCGGTGTACATTTGTACACCGTTTTTAATTTTTATGTTGATATATCTAATAAAAAGGGGTAATAAATAACTAAAACTCAAAAGAAGATATAAAAAAGTCCTTAAATAAGATATAATATATTTTATAAAATGTATTATTTAAATAATAGTAAGATTTTTAGTTAATACAGATAAATAAAAATATAGCGGATATGAATTTTTATAATAGATAAAGTAAATAATCTTAATTAGGAAATAATAAAGGTTTTATGATAAAATATAAATAGTTGTATTTTCTATGAAAGTAGTAAAATGAATAATAGTAAAAATACACTCCACGTATTAATATTATAAGCAATTCGCTAAAAGCAGTATTTAGATACTGCATTTTACTATGAAAGCAAAACTTTAAAAGGATTTATATAATTAAGGAGAAAAGAAAATGAGAAAATATTTTGGTACTGACGGAGTCAGAGGCATTGCAAATACAGAATTAAGCTGTGAGTTATCATATAAGCTTGGTCGTGCAGGAGGATATGTTCTTACAAAAGGCAAAGAAAACAAGCATATAAAAGTTGTTGTAGGTAGGGACACAAGAGTATCAGGAGATATGCTTGAATCAGCTCTTATAGCTGGGCTAATGTCTGTAGGATGTAATGTAATTACAGTAGGAGTAATACCAACTCCAGCAGTTGCATATCTTACAAGAAAGTATGAAGCAGACTGTGGTGTAGTAATATCAGCTTCACATAATCCAGTTGAATACAATGGAATAAAGTTTTTCAATAGTGAAGGATTTAAGTTGGCAGATGATATAGAACTTGAAATAGAAAAATATATGGATAATATGGATCAGATAGATAGAAATCCTACAGGAAAGGGAGTAGGAAAGAAAATATTTAACCATGAAGCATCAAGAGATTATGTAGAATATCTAAAGTCTAATATCAAGGTAGATTTAAAGGGAATAAAGGTTGTTCTTGATTGTGCAAATGGAGCATCGTACAGAGTTGCACCGACAGCTTTTAAGGAATTAGGAGCTGAAGTAATAGAAATAAACTGTAATCCAGATGGAAGCAATATAAATGATAATTGTGGTTCTACTCATCCAGAAACTCTTCAAAAGAAGGTAGTTGAGCTAGGTGCAGATATAGGTATGGCTTATGATGGGGATGCAGATAGATTAATAGCAGTCGATGAAAATGGAAACATAGTAGATGGTGATAAAATAATGGTGCTAAGTGCCTTAAATATGAAGAAAAAAGGATTGCTAAAGAAGGATACTTTAGTAGTTACAGTAATGAGTAATTTGGGGCTAATTATAGCAGCTAAGGAAAATGGAATAAATCTTTCAACTACAAAGGTAGGGGATAGATATGTATTAGAAGAGATGCTAAAAGAAGGTTATTGCTTAGGTGGAGAACAGTCTGGTCATCTAGTATTTTTAGATTACAATACTACTGGAGATGGAACAATGTCTTCTCTTGTACTTGCAAGTATATTAAAGGAAGAAAATAAGAAACTTTCACAGGCGGCTTCTGTAATGGAACAATATCCTCAGGTTCTTGTAAATGTAAAGGTTAAGAATGAAATGAAAAATTCTTATATGGATGTTGAAGAAATTGCAAAGGAAATAGCTAGAATAGAAGCTGAAATGGATGGATTAGGAAGGGTTCTTATAAGACCATCTGGAACAGAACCATTGGTAAGAGTAATGCTAGAAGGTAAAGATCAAAATCAAATTAATAGTCTTGCGAATGGATTAGCAGATTTAATTAAGGAAAAAATAGGGTGTTAATGATATATTTACAATTAAGGTAGAATAGAAATATCCTAACTGTAATAAAAATAATATTTTAGAAGAAGCTTACCTCATAGATATTAACTTTATGGGGTAGGTTATTCTTTAGCTATCTTATTAAAGATGGCTTATAATTTAAAGAAAGATGTTGATATATTTACTTAATATTGATATAATAAATTATTGGACAGAATTAAATGGATACACAAAGTATCTCATATGAGCCTTTCACCAAAATGGTGTTTGTCTGTGTAGGTGTTTATAGCGTATCTATTGTCCTGTAAATAAAAAGAAATGGTCAAATATTCAATAAAGAGTTTAACTCTAGCGCCAGGACTAGTTAATAGTTGACGAGGACGAAGTTTATCGAATTTTCGGCGGATACTTCGCGGGATACCTGTTTCCGAAAAGTCTCTACAAAACTTGGAAGAAATTCCATCGACAAAAGAGGCCTAACAGGTGACCATTTCTAAAATTTAATATTTTAGGAGGTAGCTATATGTGTGGTATAGTAGGTTATTTAGGAAAAAGAAAAGCCAGTGAGGTAATAGTCGACGGACTAGAAAAGCTGGAATACAGAGGGTATGATTCTGCAGGGATAGCAATTAATACAGGAAGTGAACTTGAAATAAGAAAGTTCAAAGGAAAGCTTGCCGTATTAGCAGAAGATCTAAAGAAAAACCCAATTGAAGGAAATTTAGGAATAGGTCATACAAGATGGGCGACACATGGTGAACCATCAGATGTAAACTCTCATCCTCACTTCAATTCAGATAAGAGTATAGCTGTTGTACATAATGGTATAATAGAAAATTATTCTGAAATAAGAAAAGAGTTATCAGAAGACGGCGTAGAATTTCTTTCAAAGACAGATACAGAGGTGATACCTCATTTGATATCTAAGTACTATAATGGAAATCTTCTTGAAGCTGTTTTTAAGGCTGAGGAATGTCTTAGAGGAGCATACGCACTAGGAGTAATATCAAATCATGCTAATGATGAACTAGTGGCTGTGAGAAAGGATTCTCCACTTGTAGTAGGTGTTGGAGAAGATGAATACTTTGTAGCTTCAGATATACCGGCTCTTTTAAAGTACACAAGAGAAGTATACTTCCTTGAAAATGGGGAAACAGTCCATATTAAGGGAAACAGTATTACAATATATAATGAAAATAGAGAAGTAGTTGAAAAAGAACCATTCCATGTAACATGGGATATAGAAGCCGCTTCAAAAGGTGGATTTGACTGCTTCATGAACAAGGAAATACATGAGCAACCACAGGGAGTCAAGGATACAATAGAGAGAAGACTTGATGAAAATGGTAAAATAGTTTTAGACAGTATAAAGCTAACAAAGAATGAACTAGAAAATATTAATAGAATATATATTGTAGCATGTGGTACAGCTTACCATGCAGGACTTTTAGGAAAGAAAGCAATAGAAAAATATGTAAAAGTTCCTGTAATAGCAGATATAGCATCAGAGTTTAGATACAGTGATAATTTTGTAGATGAAAAATCTCTTGTAATATTAGTTAGCCAGTCAGGTGAAACTGCAGATACATTGGCTGTTTTAAGAGATTCAAAGAAAAAGGGAGCTAGAATACTTGCTGTAACAAATGTTGTAGGTTCATCAATTGCTAGAGAAGCAGATGATGTATTCTATACTTGGGCAGGTCCAGAAATAGCAGTTGCATCCACAAAGGCATACACAACTCAGATAGTATCTCTTTATATGATAGCACTTGATTTTGCACTTGAACTTGGAACAATAAGTGAAGAAGAATACAAATCTGTAATAGATGAAATGTTAAGTCTTCCTAAAAAGATAGAAGAAGTACTAAATCAAAAGGAACATATAAAAGAGATTGCAGAAGAAATCAAGGATAAAAACCATATCTTCTATTTAGGTAGAGGAATAGATTATTACTTAGCACTTGAAGGATCTTTAAAGCTTAAGGAAATTTCATATATTCATGCTGAAGCATTTGCAGCAGGTGAACTTAAGCATGGTACAATAGCTCTTATAGAAGAAGGAACTCCAGTAGTTGCTTTAGCTACTCAGGACAAATTATTTGAAAAGATGGTTTCAAATATGGAAGAAGTAAGAGCAAGAGGTGCAAATGTAATAGCAATTGCAAAGAAACATAACAAGGAAGTAGAAAATGTTGCAAATGGAGTAATATACATACCAGAAGCATCAGATCTTTTAGTACCGATATTGGCAGTAGTTCCAATGCAATTACTAGCTTACTATGTTTCTTCACTTAAGGGGCTTGATGTTGATAAGCCAAGAAATCTTGCTAAATCTGTAACTGTTGAATAATAAAAAGCCAGACTGTAAATTGATAATTTATATACTTGTATAGATTATTAGATTAAGTTAACAAGTGAAGGAGAAATTTGAATAATAAATAAGTTGTTTAAATTCCCTATAGAAAAGTTTGAAATAGGTGGGGATGTTGTCATCTCCACCTTTATTTTGTCAAAAAGGACTTGATTTATTTCTGTATTTTTTTTATAATATAGGTTGACATATTGCCAAATTAATTATATATAATTATAGTATAAAAAAGAGTGTCTATTTTTATAAAGTATTTTAAATGACTATATCAGACACTTCTAAGCTTTTATATACAATTGTGATGGAAAATTAAAATATAATAAAAATTATTTTAAAACTATTTATACAACAAAAATAAAATTTAATGAAAATAAATTTAAAGGACATTTTATAGTCAGTATTTTGTAGTTATTTATTATTTTTTCATTCCTTATGCAAGAATAATAAATAAGGATAAAATTTTGGATAGTCTAAAAGGATTATCAGTGATGTTTTTAAGTAATTTGTTTTATGAATGATAAGGGAGAATAGTTATGCCAAGAATAAGAGTAAAGAAAAGTGGACCATTAAAAGGTTCTATAAATATAGATGGTGCAAAGAATGCTGTATTACCTATAATAGCAGCTACTTTGCTAGCAAATGACAAGTGCGTGTTAAAAAGCGTTCCAAATTTAAGAGACGTTCACGTAATATCAGATTTATTAAGACATTTAGGTGCAAAGGTTGAGTATAAAGATAATACACTTACAGTGGATTCAAGTACAATAAACACTTATGAAGCACCTTATGAACTTGTAAAGAAAATGAGAGCATCATTTTTAGTGATGGGGCCTCTTCTTGCAAGATTTAATCACACAAAGATTTCAATGCCAGGTGGATGTGCCATTGGTACAAGACCTATAGACCTTCACTTAAAAGGATTTAAAGCTTTAGGAGCAAAGGTAAATATAGATCATGGTTTTGTAGAAGCAAAAACAGATCATCTAAAGGGAAGCAAGTTGTATCTTGATTTCCCATCAGTAGGTGCTACTCAGAATATAATGATGGCTGCAGTTTTAGCAGATGGAGTTACAACTATTGAAAATGCTGCTGAAGAGCCAGAAATAGTGGATCTTGCAAACTTCCTAAACGAAATGGGAGCATCAGTAAGAGGCGCTGGTACCAATACTGTAAAAATTACAGGTGTAAAGAAGTTAAAAGGAACAGAACATACTATTATACCAGATAGAATAGAGGCTTCTACATATATGGTGGCAGCAGCTATGACAAAAGGTGATGTAGTTCTTAATAATGTAATAATAGACCATTTAAAGCCAGTTATTGCAAAGCTTACTGAAGCTGGTGCAAAGGTGATAGAAGGAGAAAACTCTATTAGAGTAATAGGACCTAAAAAGATAAGACCTATCGATGTTAAGACTCTTCCACATCCAGGGTTCCCTACAGATGTTCAGGCACAGTTTATGGCAATGCTTACTGTAGCTGATGGTACAGGTGTGGTTATAGAAACAGTCTTTGAAAACAGATTTATGCACGTTACAGAATTTAATAGAATGGGTGCAAATATAAAGATTGACGGAAGAAGTGCAGTTGTAAATGGAGTAGACTCTCTTATAGGAGCTGATGTTACTGCAACAGACCTAAGAGCAGGTGCGGCACTTATTCTTTGTGGACTTATAGCAGATGGAATCACAAATATCAATGAAATATATCATATACAAAGAGGTTACGTTGATATAGATAAGAAGTTCAGAGCTTTAGGTGGAGATGTAAGAATAGTAGAAGATTAATATAAATTTATGAAATACTTATAGTTTTGATTGTATATCGGGCTATAAGTATTTATAGAATATAGAAATACAAGAACTGAAATATGCAGGTACAGAATAGACTGTACATACTAATGTTTGGAGGTTTTAGGATGGCTGGAATGGATATAGGAATTGATTTAGGAACTGCAAACGTATTAATTGCAGTTGACGATAAAGGAGTGGTACTTAGTGAGCCTTCAGTAGTAGCTGTAGATAAAAGAATAGATGAAGTTATTGCAGTCGGTCATGAAGCCTATAATATGATAGGAAGAACTCCCAAAGAGATTGAAACAATAAAGCCAATGATGAATGGTGTAATATCGGATTACGATAATGCAGAAAGAATGCTAAAAGGTTTTATAGAAATGCTTGGAGAAAAAAAGGGCATGGGAAAAATAGTAATGCCTAGAATAATGGTTTCTGTACCTTCAAATATTACAGATATAGAAAAGAAGGCCGTAGAAGACGCTACAAAGAACGCTGGAGCGAGAGAAGTACTTCTTATAGAAGAGCCAATTGCAGCTGCAATTGGAGCGGGAATAGACATTTCTAAGCCAGGTGGACACATGGTAGTAGATATAGGTGATGGAACTACAGATGTGGCTGTAATATCTCTTGGTGGAACAGTAGTAAGTGATTCTATAAAAATTGGTGGAAATAAGTTAAATAAAGATATAATAAGATATATAAAGAGAAATTATAATGTAATTATAGGTGAAAGAACTTCTGAAAAAATCAAAAAGGATATAGGAAGTGCATTTAGAAGACCTGAAGAAAGGTTTATAAAGATAACAGGTAGAGACCTTACAAATGGTTTACCAAAATCAATTACAGTAAGTTCATTTGAGATAATGGATGCAATGAGTGAAAGTGTAAGACAGATAGGTGAGTTGGTAATTAGAGTTCTTCAAGAAACTCCACCTGAAATATCATCAGATCTTGCTGTAAGTGGAATAGTTCTTACAGGTGGTGGTGCTCTTCTTTATGGAATGGATAAGAAGATTTCTGAGATGACTGGATTGCAGGTAAGACTTGCTGAAGATCCAATAAGCTGTGTTGCAATTGGTACGGGAATTGCTTTAGGATCTGTAGAAATTTTACAGATAGCAGGAACAGTATAATAAGAAAAGAAACTAATTTTATTATAGTATAAGAACAAAAATATTTAAGTTATATTAGTTGTAAAATTTATAGTCTTTTATAAAAATATTTTTATCTGAGAATTGAATAAGAAAAAATTATATTTAAATGATAAATTTGTTGACAATTAGAAATTATAGTGATAATATATTTTTGTTAGTGAAAGTTAAATATAAACGTAAATCTTGATTACCTTATCAAGAGTGGCAGAGGGACAGGCCCTGTGAAGCCCGGCAACCGCGTAAAGACGGTGCTAATTCCTACAAGATATTTTCTTGAAAGATGAGGTTGGTAACATTTTTTTAATGCAAATTAATGGCCTCTTCATTTGAAGAGGCTTATTTTTTTAGACAGTATTTTATGAAAAGGAGAATGAAATGGCTAGACATTTATTTACATCAGAGTCAGTAACAGAAGGACATCCTGACAAACTTTGCGATCAGGTGTCAGATGCTATATTAGATGCACTTCTTGAGAAGGATCCAAACTCAAGAGTTGCTTGTGAAACAACTGCTACAACAGGATTAATACTAGTAGCAGGAGAAATATCAACAAATGCATATGTTGATATTCCGAAGATAGTAAGAGAAACAGTAGAAGAAATAGGATATGTAAGAGGAAAGTATGGTTTTGATGCAGAAAACTGTGGAGTAATAACAGCTATAGACGAGCAGTCAAATGACATAGCTATGGGTGTTGACGAAGGTCTTGAATCAAAATCAGGAGAAAAGGTAGAAGACGAAATAGAAAAGGTAGGGGCAGGAGATCAGGGTATCATGTTTGGTTTTGCTTGTAACGAAACTCCTGAATTGATGCCATTACCAATATCACTTGCTCATAAGTTATCAAGAAAGCTTACAGAAGTTAGAAAGTCTGGTGAACTTGCATATTTAAGACCAGATGGTAAGACACAGGTAACAGTTGAATATGAAGAAGATACTCCAATCAGAGTTCATACAGTTTTAATATCATCACAGCATGATCCTGAAGTAAGCTCTGAACAAATAAGAGAAGAAATAATAGAAAAGGTAATAAAGGCTACAATTCCAGCAGAATTGTTAGATGACGAAACTCTATACTATGTAAATCCAACTGGTAGATTCGTAGTTGGTGGACCTCATGGTGATACTGGTCTTACAGGTAGAAAGATAATAATAGACACTTATGGTGGATACTCAAGACATGGTGGAGGAGCTTTCTCAGGAAAGGATCCAACAAAGGTAGATAGATCAGCTTGTTATGCAGCAAGATATGTTGCTAAGAACATAGTAGCTGCAGGATTGGCAGATAAGTGTGAAATAGAACTTTCTTACGCAATAGGTGTAGCTAGACCTCTATCAATATTTGTAGATACTTTCGGAACAGGAAAGCTTTCAAATGAAAAGTTAGTTGAAATAGTAAGAGATAACTTTGATTTAAGACCAGGAGCTATTATTAAAAATCTTGACTTAAGAAGACCTATATACAAGCAGACAGCTGCCTATGGTCACTTTGGTAGAACTGATATAGAACTTCCTTGGGAACAGCTAGATTTAGTAGACAAGTTAAAGTCTTATCTATAAAATGAGAAATTTATTTTATATTAAATTAAATAAAAAAAATTATAAATTAATAATAGATATTTTGTAATTCTTATTTTAAATGAATTAATAATTTTTAAAAAAGATAATAAGATTAATTTTGAATATGTCTAGTTTATTGATTTTATATATGAAGGCAATTGGATATTTTGAATAAATTTTAAAATAGTTGGAGAAAATTCTCCAACTATTTTTTTACATTAATATATTTAAGTTTAAATTAAATAGTAGAACTATTATTTTTGACACAAATGTTTGAAGTAAAATATAAAAATATATCAATTGATATATTTTAAAAGTATTAAATAAAAATAAGCAGCTAGTTTGTTAGTTTATAGCAAACTCGCTGCTTTTTATTAGTTCATTAATTATACGATTTTTTATCAGCTATTTAGCAGATTGATCTGCAGAGAGTTTTTCTTTATCTCTTCTAGCTATGTTCTTATATCCAATAAACCATAGTGGAAGTATAATAAATAGCCAGTTAAATATTCCTAAATACTTGTAAGCAACCTTTACAACCCACATTAAGCCTAGAGTTGAAACAAGATAACAAGCTGCAAGACATACAACACTTATAATTGCTTTTCTTAATAAATCATTTTTCATATTCTTAAGAGCATATGGTTCTATTCTCTGTACCATACCAAATATAAATCCAACTGCAGTTGTAATAAGAGCAAGGAATAAAAGAATTGGGTAAAGTATTTCTAATATAGGTATATCCAATTGATTAACAATAAATACAGTTGGAAGTTTTCTAGAAGCTTCATTAATATATATATCAGGCATTCCTGAGAATATTAATAAGCAAATACCAACTAGCATAAGCAGGTTGATTACACAACCTATAATCATAGCACCTTTAGCTTCTTCTTTGTATTTAGCACCCTTGAAAGATGATGTTATACCACCTATTGCACTAATCTGGAAACCAGCATAAGTAAGAGCCCATAAAAGAGCATTACCGATATTTCCTGGCACAGTTTCATTACTTCCAGAAATACTCCATTTTGAAGAAGTAGGATTTACATATCCTGAAGACATTAGCTTTCCTATTTGAGGAGCAAACTTTATAAGTCCAGCGACTAAAACAATAGAAACAATAATTAAAATAGCTCCCGTCATAATCATGGCATTTTTTCTTACAACCTTTTCTCCAAAGATACATATTAAAGTTACAATAACAAACATTGCAATAGAACCTACAGCTACAGGTAAGTGAAGATATTGGTTTACTAGTAGACCACCTGTTGCAATAGTAGCTGCAGTAGCGGCAATTGTAGTAATAACGATACTTATGTCCATAGCAGGAGAGAATATCTTTGAAGCCTTTCCAAAAGCTTCCTTTGACCAAGCATCATAGCTCCACTTGTCTGTTTGTCTAGCTGTTTCAAGACCTACATAATAAGTTACAGCAATGATTACGAATGTAAGTATAGGCATGAAAACTCCAAACCAACCGTGATTTGCAAAGTACTGCAATTCTTGAGTTCCAGAAGCAAATCCAGCACCACAATGAGTTGAAAACCAAACAGTTGCGACACCTATACTTATG
>Michael_p1__coassemble_1544_pt1 | contig 13533 bp, 12 predicted proteins | sample Michael_p1__metabat2_high_PE_009 | metagenome-assembled genome bin Michael_p1 | reverse complement strand
ATATAGATATTTATATTTTTTGAAATGAAATTCTATTTATTGCCATTATATGCTGATTTCTTATTTATAGATATTAACCTACTAAAATATATTTTATTCACTTATTTTATTTATACAAATCACATACTATTATTTTGGTAATCTAAATTAATATTCTTTTATTATATTTTTACTATAGACTGTATTTATTTACAAACAGCTATGACTATTTAATATGATTGACTTATAATATCTATATTACTAGAAAAATGAATAAATATCCTTAAAAATCTATTTTATAAAGTTAGAATACGTATTTAATCTATTTTTTTTATCAAAAAAAATCCTATATATTTAAAAAAATCATCTTATAAACAGTTGATTTTAATATATTCCCTATTTTATTTTTATTATCAAAGTTATTTATTAAATATACTATCTTGCATATCGTTTTATGATATAATAGTTATACTAAGTACAAAGAAATAAATTGTACTAGAAGGAGGATTTTAATGGCAATAAAAATAGTAGTTGATTCGGCTTCAGATATTTCATATGAAGAAGCTGAAAAAATGGGATTGGTATTTTTACCACTTACAGTTACATTTGGAGATGAAGAATATAAAGACACTATAGATATATCACATGATGAATTTTATGATAGGTTGGAAAATGGACCTATTTTACCTAAAACAAGTCAGGTAACTCCATTTCAATATGAACAAGCTTTTGAGAAAATTGTAGAAAATGGAGATATTGCAATTGCTATAACAATTGCGTCTAGCTTCTCAGGTACTTATTCAAGTGCTTCCATTGCAGCTGATAGATTTGATGACGGTAAGGTATATGTAGTAGATAGCTTCTCTGGATCTGTTGGGGAGAGAATTTTAATTGAGTATGCTCTAGAACTTTTGAAAACTGAAACAAATCCAGAAAAAATAGTTTCTGAACTAAACCGAGTTAAAGAAAAAATAGTAGTTCTATTTTTATTAGATACTCTTGAATATTTACAAAAAGGTGGTCGAATTTCAAAGATGACTTCTATAGCTGGTGCTCTACTTTCTGTAAAGCCAATACTTACTGTAGAAAACAAAAATCTTGTCCTTGCTGGAAAAGCTAGAGGTTTTAAAAAGGGAAATAATCTTTTAAGAGAAATAGCAATCGATAAGGGTGAATTTGATGGAGATAAGCCTTTTGCAGTATGCTATTCTGGAAAAAGTCGAGAATTATTAGATAAATATTTGGAAAAGTATGAAGAAATATTTGAAACTAAGCTAGATTTTATACCTGTATATCAGATTGGTAGCTCAATAGGTACTCATGCAGGTCCTAATGCAGTAGGACTAGCCTTTTTCGTAAAATAATAGATTTAAATTATAGTGTAGAAGATATCTATGATAAGCAGCAAAAAGGCAGTATAGATTAAATACTGCCTTTTTATATTACAACATAACTATTCCTTAAACAAAAAGTTTTCGGAAGTCTTTACTTTTTCAACTTTGAATAACCTGTTGCATAGTCTATAGATACTCTTGGCTGTACATTATAACAAAATACATTGAACTTGAGTCTATTATCTTCTATACTTCTAGCTTCCATTAAAACACCTCTGGCAACTTTCTCATCACCAATGAATATAGGACTAACTCTATACTTAACATGATTTTTTGTCGACTTTACATACTCTGCAACTTTATTTTCATATGGTAACATTCCATCAACATTCATATACCTAGTTCCAGTCATAAGATTTCGCCAATCATCGTTATCTCCAGCAATCTGATATCCAATAAGATGACATCTGTTATATAAATACTGACCATCAACAAAATCATATTTCTTTTGCTTCCAACCTGTAGGTTTAACATGGCTAATATCCCCTCTTTTTTCTTTTGGAAGATATTCTGGACCTGTTACAAGCTCGCAAGTTCCTACTCTATTGAGATTGTCTAAGTCTGAATACTTCTTATACACTGCTGTGCTAGTAGGTTTGGGGAAGAATGGTGTATTGTTATTAACTACTACACTTGCCTTGCCTGAATAAGTAGGAACATCTCTATTATAATCAAAGCTTGTATTTTGTCCTACTTGATTTTCATCATTATTATTTCCATCATTATTTTTGTATTGATTCTTGTCTTGTGAGGATTTATCTTCACTTTCTTTACTATTATTGTCCTTATCGGCTCTTGTTTCATATTGAGTATTCTGACTTGTTTCTAACTTATGATTATTATTTGTATCTGAATCAATGAACTTAGATCCTATAATAAGTAACAAGGCAAGCAGAATAGAAGCAATTGAAATCTTAGGTGCTTGTTTACGTTTTTTACCCATATATATACCTCTTCTTTCTTTATAATATATGTTATTATATCATATATTTAAAAATAGTTCCCGAACATATGCTCTTTTTTATTTATTCGTCAATTGTCAATTTACTTATTTATAAAAAGATTTCATTTCATTTTCAACTTACAAATAAATATTTTAAAATAGCGCTACCTAGTAACTATTATTTAAAGATTAAAACACATGGCTTTACATCTTCAAAACCGTTAAAGGTAACGCTTTTTATTAGATAAATTTAATTGATACAATCTCTGGTCTGCAGTTTATTCTAACCTTTACTGCTGATCCTCCTAAACCTTTGCTTACAAACATTTTTGTATTATCCTTTGTATATTCTCCAAAGCTATACTTAGGAAAGAACTTTCTATCAGGAGACAATAGTCCACCTATTTTAGGAAGTCGAATAATACCTCCATGAACATGTCCAGAAAATACATAATCTACACCCCATTTTGCATATTCCTCAAAATAAAGTGGATTATGGGCAAGAAGCATGTTACATTCATCCTTATTAAGATTTCCTAGTTTATTCTTTATATAATCGTAGTCAACCTTTTTAGCATTTCTATTACTGAAAAGATATCTATATGTATCAAAAGGAAGAACTAATCCATATAAATTAAAGTATCTATACTTTTTCTGTTTCTTATGCTTCTTTTGAACTCCTTCTTCATTAGAAATTTCCTCTGTAATAGTACTTTCTTCATCAATATCCAACTTATCTTCAGGTTTTATAGAAACCCTTCTTACTAGGTTAAAATTGGTATCAAGAACAAGTTTTTGATTATTTACCCTAACAATATTCAGCTCTTTTATCTTTTCAAAATATTCAAGGTAATTATCTCTATACTTTTTTAAAAGTGCTTTATGTTCATGATTCCCTGTAATATAGTAAACCTTATACTTTTCTGAAAGATGTTTTAAAAGTTGGTATACTGGTTCATAATTTTTTTTATCAGATTCAATCATATCTCCAGTTACAAATATTACATCTGGTCTTTCCTTGTCAATATACTGAATAAGCTTGTCATTATTTTTACCAAATGACTTTCCATGAAGATCGCTTATTTGTATAATTTTTTTACCTATAAATTTATTTACCAACTTATCAGATTTTATATAGAATTTAGTAACTTCTAAGTTATTTACTTCTATAAATAAGTAGGCTACTATTGCCACTATCAGCATTATTGTTGACACTAAATACAAGCTTACATCACTCCTATCGCTTTTTCTAAAGCCTTAATTGATTCTTCTGAGCTTGCCCAATTAGTACAGAATCTCAGAGCTGCTCTGTTTTCATCTAGTTTTTTTTCTACATTAAATGAAATTCCTTGGCTTTCAATAAAATCTTTTTGTTGATTTGTAAGTATCGGGAATTGCTGATTTGTATAGGAATCAACAATAAATTCAATCCCTTTCTTTTTAAAAGCCTCTTTAATTCTCATTGCATAGGGGTAGGATTTTCTTGCCTTTTCAATATAATTGTTATCTGTAAATAGAACATCAAACTGTATACCGATTATTCTTCCCTTTGCTATAACAGCTCCATTATGCTTAGTTATACAATGAAAATCTTTATTGTATTTATCATTAGTAAAGCAGATTGCTTCTCCAAATAAAGCTCCACACTTAGTTCCACCGATATAAAAAATATCAGTATACTTAGCAAGATCCTCCATTGTAATATCATTTTCTTCTGAAACAAGGGCATATGCCAATCTTGCTCCATCTAAAAAAAGAGGTATTTCAAACTTATCACAGATAGACTTAATCTTTATAAGTTCATCTTTTGAATAGAGAGCTCCTCTCTCGGTTGGATGAGATATATATACAGCACCTGGCTGAACCTTATGCCAATCAAGTGGATTGAAGAAGTCATCTAAATAACTCTCTAAAGTTTCTGGAAGAAGTTTTGATTCTTCATCAGCCTTTACATCTCCATTGGATAAAGCTATAACCTTATGACCTCTACCTTCTATTGCGCCTACCTCATGAACATTAATATGACCTAAAACTGGTGAAATGACACCTTGGTGAGGTCTAAGTATCGCATCAAGTACAGTCATATTTGCCTGTGTTCCGCCTACAAGAAAATGAACATCAACATCTTTATTGCAATAATCTTGTATTTTTTTTGCTGCTGACTTACAATAATCATCTACTCTATATCCAGCTGTCTGCTCATAGTTTGTAGCAACTAACTTTTCAAGTATTTCATCAATACAACCTTCTGCGTAATCGTTCTCAAATCTAATCATGGCTCCTCCTCATAGTATTAATCAATTTGACTTACAATGTCTATTATACAATAAATTTTAAAACTTTTCTTTAAATTTGGAAAAAATTACTTTTAAATCTTTACAATAAAATAAGAAAATACACTATCTGATAAAAATTTGGTATAATGTATTTATGAAGATTTTTTATAAATAAAAGAAGGAGGCATAATTTTGGCGATAAAAGTTAATAATAAATCATCAAAACCTGATAACATAGTTATCAGAGATAATAGTGTTATTGAAGATTGCGAAAAAATAGAATCAGAGCTTCCTAGCTTTATGAGAGATTACTTTGTATATCTTAGGGGCTCTGTGGCATCTACTACAAGAAGAGCTTATCTTCAGGATATAAAGTTCTTCTGTAACTATATAGTAGGAACAGATTTGTTTACAAGTGCTGAAAATATAAAGGATATTACTCTTGAAGAATTTAGTGAAATAGGATCAAGAGATATTAATTTATTTCTTGGAGACTATTGCAATAGATATTATAAAGAAATAAACAATGAAAGAGTACTATATGAAAATAACAATAAGGCTCTTGCTAGGAAAAAATCCTCTATATCCACTCTATTTAAATTTCTATTTAGAAACGGTCAACTTAAAGAGGATATAACAGGTGGTTTTAACCCTATCAAGCTTCCTAAACCCCAACCAGATGCTATAAAGCGTATGGATATAGATGAGGTCGCTATAATGCTCGATGCAGTAGAAAATGGTAGTGGACTTACAGACAAGGAAAAGGAATATTGGATGAAAACCAAGCTTAGAGATAGAGCTATATTGGTGCTTTTCGTAACATATGGTCTTAGATTAAATGAGTTAAGGGAACTTAATATTTCTTCATTTAACTTTTCAAGAGGAGAATTTGTTATATTTAGAAAGCGTGGTAAAGAAGTACTAATGCCTATTAATGATGCCTGCGAAAAAGTAGTTAAAGAATACATAGAACTTGAAAGACCAAAAAATGAATTAGTCGCTGAAGAATATCATGATGCTTTATTTTTATCTCTTCAGAAAAAAAGAATGACTGCAAAATCTATAAGACTTTTGGTAAAAAAATACACTTCTATAGGAATGAAAACAGAAAGAAGTAGAGGTTACAGTCCACACAAGCTAAGAGCAACGGCAGCAACGTCTCTTATACAAACGGGCTTTTCAATATATGATGTTCAAAATTTGCTAGATCACGATAATGTAACTACTACACAGCTTTATGCTGCTCATAGAAAAAATGTTAAAAGAGATATTGTTAAAAATTTCGATTGGCTTGATGAAGACAGTGTTCTAGGTGAAAAAAGAGATGACTAAATCTCTTATAAACTTCTAAAAGAAATGAACAACAAGATATAAAAATTAGTAAACAAACAAATTTAAAAATCAGGAGCTTTAATGCCCCTGATTTTTACTTTAATCTATTTTTTCAACATAAATATATGTTCCATTTAATTCTGATACCTTTACGTTATTACCAAGGATTAGTTTGTCTTTAGAATAAACATTTACATTCTGTGAATTTAAATCCATAATATATTTTCCCTTACCACAGTCTTTTACAATCTTTCCAGTTCTGTTCATATATTTGTTAATCATTTTCTGTCTATTATTTCGCCCAAGCTCTCTTGCAATAATTATTAATATATCTATAGCTATAGCACTTAGAATCAAACCAAATTTAAAAGATAAAAGAACTATAACAACAGCAGCTGCAACAAAGCTATTCATTACACCTAAAGTTAAAGTCTTACCTGTTACAAAGGGATCCTCACTCTTACTTTCAAAATAAGATATAATTACTACAATAATGGCACCTAAAAATCCAATATAGGAAAAGATAGAAACTTCAGAAGTAGCTAGAAAGTATCTTTTTAAAAATATAAAAATAAGTGCAGATGTTACTGTCGTGATTAAAATTGAAATAAAATCCTTTTTTCTTAGATAACTTAATTTTTCTTTTCTACTTTTCATTTGAAGCACTCCTCTCATAAGAAATAAAAATATTGTCTGTGTTTATCCTTTATCTTATTATATATCTGGAAAAATATTTTTTCAATTTTTATAAAATAACTATACGATATTAAAGTTCTTAATTTTATTTGCTATAAAACTGCGGAAAAAGCCTAATTAGTATTTTCTTGAACATATGTTCACTGTATGGTATAATATTAATAACTTATATCATAAAGGAGATATTTATGTACGAAGACTTGAAGGAAAAAGATATTGCCGTTCTTGATTATATAAAAGAACATTGTGGTGCGAAGGGATATCCACCTTCAGTAAGAGAGATTTGTAAAAAGGCGGATATAAAATCTACTTCTACTGTTTTTGCAGTTCTTAAAAGACTTGAAAAACTTGAATATATAAGAAAAGATCCTACAAAGCCTAGAGCTATTGAAATACTAGATAAGAGTATAGAAAACAATGATGCAATAGGTCTTAATGCGGAGATTCTAAACCTTCCTTTATTAGGGCAAATAGCAGCTGGAGAACCCATTTTAGCTGCACAAAATATCGATGAATATGTACCGCTTCCAGCTTCACATATTCAAGGTAAAAATTGTTTTCTTCTAAAGGTAAAGGGCGATAGTATGATTGAGGCAGGAATCTTTGAAAGGGACTATATAGTAGTAGATGCTTCTCAGACAACTCCTTCACAGGGGAAAATTGTTGCTGCTTTAATAAATGGAGATGATGCAACAGTTAAGAGATTTTATAAAAAAGACGGTAAAATAATTTTAAAACCAGAGAACTCTTTATATAGCGATATGGTATTTGAAGCTAATGAAGTAGAAATACTTGGAACAGTTACTGGTTTATTTAGAACGTTTTAGAATTAACTGTCTTAATTAGTTACTATCTTTTGGATTAATTCTAGAAATAATTTTAGGTATGTTTATCTAATAAAGTAAAGAGCTAGGTCACTATTTATATGGACTTAGCTCTTTTATTTATAACAAAATATTAAATTTTAGTCTTCTCTAGCTTATACCGTATAGCAACAATTTAGTTCAAATCAGAAATTCCAGTTTCATCTGGCAGTGGGAAATCAAGTAGTATATGAGAGTTGAGATTTTCTCTATGCATATCTATTGCATAAACCTTAAGATTATCATATGTCTTGAAATAATAAATCCCCTTAGAAGCATCGATACAACATGAGTACGATGTTATATCATATAAATTACTTTCCGTAATCACACTTCCTCTTATCATTGACACTTGATCTAAAATTTTAAATACCTCTGTTACGGCTCTCTTACTTGGAGAGTTAAGTGATACATACTTATTATATACAGTTCTAACAAATCTAGACATAGGAGATGAATCACCAGGTAAACCTACTGCTCCCATACCCTGACCATAAGAATTAGGTACTATCTTATCTGAGTAGCAAGATTTAGGATTTCTAGGACTAAGATTCATATAATTTTCCAAATTAACCCTATGTGCAGGAAATGATGGATTATTAGTAAGAACACCTATGTCATTATCATAGATATGTAATCCTTGTTCGTCTTGCTCTATAACAATACAATCCTTGCTGTCTGCAAGTACAAAATGTAAAGGAGCAAGTGGCATATCATCTCTAAACCTAATATCGATTATATTGATATTTTCTACTGTGCTTCTAGCTTCTTCAACAGTTTTAAACTTTGTAAGTATATATGGAATCAGTTCATATGGAGCTAAATTCACCTTATTGTCTTTGGATTCAAAATACTTTGCGCTTTTAGGAAAGTTAAGACTTGCCATACAAAGACCATACTCATTTACAGCCTCTGCATATAGCGGAAATTTATCAGTAATATTAGCCATCCCAATTATTGCGTAAGAAGATAAGCTTTTCTTTTGCATTTTCCACTTCCAAGGATACTTTCTTGGAGATATAACAACTCTTTCTCCGAAGCTATACTCTATATCCATATTTCTTCCAACAAAAAAATCATCTTTCTTATAGGTAAAAAATGTACACATATATATTACCTCACCTTCTTCAATATTCTTTTACTTTAAAATAATATAGCATATAAATCTATATTTTTCCTTAAAAGCAAATGTTGGACATTTGTAACTCGCTTTATTTTACAGATAAAAAAGCCACTATTAGACATATCTTATTTTCACAATAGCTTAAGTTTATATTTTTATAATTTTTACAATAAAAAAGAGACTACCAATATATAAGTAGTCTCTTGTGAACTCATTACTAATATGTAAACAGAGAATAATAGCTTGCTATTAAATCGGTAACCTGTGTATCAATATCTTCGACTCTTATATCTCCATTTAGTCTTTTGAATTTATACATGAACTGATCTTTTAACTCGGTTCCAAATCCATATTGAGATTGGTAAGTTTCTATAGTATTCAAATCTCGTCTAATTTCTGGATCAAGATTAACGATTAAATTATTGTAATCTATTTTATCGTTTGTTCTAAGTGTAGATATTACATATTCAAGAGCTGAAAGGTAACCCGAGTATTTGAACTTAGGATCAGTATTGTTTATACATGCTAAATAAGCATAAAAACAAGCCTCATCTTCTCTAGCAACACCTCTTTGATAAGCCATATATTTTGAAACGATAAACGGAAGGTACTCACTAGGTACATTTTTATTTATACTTATCTCATTTGTTAGGTCATAATGTCTTCCATCAAGCCCAAAAAAGTTAAATACTGGAGACTTTATAGAGGCTTTAGCGTTACCGTAGTTACCTTCAAGAGTAGGAAACATATCGGAAATCATTCTATAGCCTTCATCCGCTTGCTCTGATACAAGATTCAAATTATTAGTAGAATACTTTGTCTCTGAATCAAGTGCCAATTTTCTCGTTTCTTTTGCTTTATCTACCAAAAAATTATAAACTTCGACTCTTTTTGCGTTATCAATATCCACCTTTATGTTAGTAGCATACTTGCTGTTATACTTGTCTATAAGCACCTTTTTTACAGGCGTTGTGTGATAGTTCAATCCAAACACAATAATATATACAAAAAATAAGATAGAAGACACATTTACAATCCCCCAAAATAGTTTGTAAAGAAACTCAAACACATTTGAAGTCTTTTTCAGTCTTCTAACTAGAGTTACCACACAATATATTATTAAGCCTATAAATACAAGTGTCAGAATATCTCCTACTGGAAATGGTATGTAACTGAACAAGTTGCTTAGTTTTTCTCTTATAAATTTATTAATTACATTAGTATATATAAGTTCAGTAGCCTTATTATATTTTGAAGCTAATCCTATAAAAAATATAGAAATTAGAAACAAAAATAAAGGTCTTACTCTAAACTTAAACAAAAACCTCACCTCCAACTAACAGTCTATATTATACCACAATTTATATTCATTGTATACATTTGAATAATAATGTTTTAAAACGTTGATTTTAAGCCGTTTTTCATTTTATTTTAAAGATTAAAAAGCAAGTTATATTTAGCTAAACTTCAAGTATAAAGCACTTTAAATATTTCAATGAAAAAGCACATTATCTTTTTAAATAAATCAAACCTTCAAGTAGATATTATTTAAGTCAAGTAATGTGCTTTTTTATCATTTATTTACTTATTTTATCAGAAATATACATAGCACTGACATTTGCGTTAAAGTTTGCCCTTATTATTCCTCTGTAAATCTCTTTTTTCTTATCTAGATCTAAAATACTCACCTTAAATATAGGGTTCATATTGTAACTTCTAGGATTAGAAATCATAAGTGAATTTTCTGCTATAAAAATCACTTTATTATTTTTTACAAAAAAACGAGATGCTGGAGATTGAAGCCAAAATCCATAATCATAGTTTTTATCTTTTGACACTTTATTTCCATTTTTATCAAAGTTCATTTCTGATAACTTAGAGTCTGCAGAATTTCTTTTGATTCCTGTCTCAGAAGTAACAGAAGAAGATAAACTATTATTTTTATATTCTATTTCCCTTATATATTGTATATTGCCCTTTAAGTATATATAGTATAATTTATTTTCATAGTTTACAAAAAATGAATCATCATATTCTAATGCTGGAAACAAATCTTTTTCTACATTTCTTACTTTTTCAAAAGTATTCTCTTCCGGACTATATGAATAAACATCAATAGTATCTCCTATTTTAAAAGCTAAAAATGATTTTCCGTCAATTTGAAAGGCTTTAGAGTATTTTTCTACGCTATAGCTTTTACCATCTTCCTCTTTCTTTGAAACATTATTTATAGTAAAACTTTTACTTCCAAACTCACTATAGGAATTACCTTTTTTAGATAACTTTAAAGAAAGCATTTCAAGAGTCAATTTACTAGGAGGGTTCTCTTGCATATTATCATTCATAAAATATCCTATAATATACTTTTCTCCTTTGTATTCTAGCAAAGAATAATCCTGATAATTATAATCTTTAAATTTATTCAAAAGACCATTATCCTTTATTAAAAGTTTTCTACGTTCTCCTTTAAGAGTATCATTGTAAAGTATATAAGATTTATATACATCGTTAAATACTGAAACATTGTAGTAATTAACATTATACTTATCCTTATCCTTACTTGAAAAAACAAATTTATTATCTTCTATAGAGATATTATTTAAATCACTATTCTTCTTTCCAGATATTAATATTGAATTTTTTATTCTTATATTTTTATTTTCAGGCGTTTTAGAATTTATTAAACCTTGTAGATACTCTAAATTATTTGAATAAATAAGGTTAATATCATCAAAGTATTTTTGATCCCCACTTAGGCTTTCAACTGTAAATTTTTCTTTAGTAAAGTGTTTAAATATTGTAGATACTAAAATAAGTGATAGTATCAAGGATATTAATATAAATGCACCTTTTTTTGAACTTTTTAACATTTAAACACCTCCTCTAAACTTTCTTTTGCTAATTTTCACGTCAATTATAAATAAAATCAAAAACATTATAGGAAATACAAACATTCCTAAATAAAATGGGTTTATGTTTAATATCAGACTATTTCCTGCTTCTAAATCTGTACTTAGCATAAAGCTTTCATAAACTTGCATATATATTATTAATGCAATCATGTCTATTCCACATATAACAAGTATTGCAATAGAAAATATTTTCTTTACAATGTTTTTACCTGAGCTTTGAACAAAAAATATGTCTGCTATTGTTTGAATTCCTGCTATACAAACAGGAACAAACATAAACGTTATAAATACTGCTATTTTGGGATCTGTTGGTATGAAAATAAGCTCTGGATAAAACAAGCCCATTGCTCCAGTATAATACTTACCTAACAGAATCTTTTGTAATATATCTATTATAATTAAAGCACAGGAAAGAGAAAGCAAATAATATATATATATACTAAGTCCACATAAGATTCTTGAAAGCTTTATTTTCCATATTTTAACTGGTAAACAAGAATCAATATAGTAACTTTTATTTTTCTTCTTAAAACTCCTTATAGCCACTCCAAATGACATTAAAACTGCTAGTACAGCTCCTATTACTTTTAAAATAGCTGATATAAAAATGAAATCTTCCGTAAAAGATATTCCAGCTATTGAATTTTCTAGTATTTCAGCTGACATATTTGAAGTTATATTTGTATTTCTTAAAGACATTTCAACAACTTTTTTTGCCTCTAAAACATTCATACCATAGCCATTTTGAAAAAATATTGTAAAGCACGATATAATAAAAAATAGTATAGCAAACAATGTCATTATCAGGAATTTTGTTTTATTCTTTTTAAGTTCGTAATAGTATAAACTTAATAATTGATTCATAACATCCTCCTAAAAATCTAGTTTTCTTCTTATAATATATGAATTTAAAAGTACACTCCCTATTAATATTAAAATTGAGTTAATTATATTACCTGATGACAAATTATGAAAAATCACTTCAAATAATAATATAAATATCAAATCTATAATATTAGAAATCAAATGTATATTACTTATAAATATTATTAAAATTAAAATAGCAGTAATAATGGCTGAAACTATTTTAGCTCCGTATCTATAAAATATCATATAAAAAAGAATGCAGTATGAGGCTATAGCAGGCCAAGATATAAACAATCTAAATATAATATTTTTTATTGAAAGATTCCAGATAGGTATAAGTTCGCCAAAAGCATTAATAGATGTTGTATTTTTAAAGGCATCGTAGACATTATATAAATGAGAATATTCTATTTTTGAAAGACTACTTAGAATATAAGTGTAGTTTAATTTTAACAAAATATAGAATAAAACATACTGTATTGCTATAAATATTACTGCTTCTAAAATAATAGAGATCACATGAAATGCTCTGTTTACTGGTATTTGCATGGTTGTATATAAAGTCCCAAAGTAATCTGAAAATCTAATATGTATAGTTGTCAATACAAATAGCATAAATAAAACCGTCTCAAATAATAGAAAGGCTTCTATTTTAAAATTTAAATTCAGGGTAAGTTCAATGCCATTTGATATATGATTCATAATAGCAGCATCTATGCTAAATTTACAAATTAAAAATATTATTATAAAAAGAACTTGATTATGATCTCAGTTATAGTTCCGATTTATAATGCGGAGAAGTATTTGCATAGGTGTATTGATAGCATTCTTAAACAAAATTATACCGATTTCGAGCTGTTGCTAATTGATGATGGCTCTACGGATAATTCAGGTTTTGTCTGTGATACCTATGCTGAGAAAGATTCCAGAGTACGGGTGTTTCATCAGTCTAATCAAGGTGTAAGTGCGGCTCGAAATTTGGGCTTGGACTATGTGCAAGGAGAATTTGTGACGTTTGCCGATTCTGATGATTATGTGAATCAGTCTTGGCTGTCAGATTTTGCAGAAAAGGCTCAAAAAGCAGATGTTATTTTTCAAAATGCAATATGGCATTATGATGATGGGCATACGCTCTTACGTTCTGTTAC
>Michael_p1__coassemble_1359_pt1 | contig 16201 bp, 13 predicted proteins | sample Michael_p1__metabat2_high_PE_009 | metagenome-assembled genome bin Michael_p1 | reverse complement strand
AAATAATGTTAACAGTAATTAAAGTTAATTTAAGGGAAACAACTTGAAAAGTATTTAGAATCGGGAGAAATGATGAGTAGAAAAATAAAAAATATAATAATAGAAAAAAGAAAGAATACAAATAAAGAGTGTAAAAGAAGTAAGGTTAAAAAAATTGGGAAAAGAGTAGTGTTTTCTACTTTGACAGCAACTATGCTAGTAAATGCATTACCATTTCATCAAAGCAGTACTACTGTAGGAGCAGCTTTTGCAGCAGAGGGTAGAACTGCTGAAAATTTTGGAAGAGAAGAAGATGATATAGATCTAGCAAGATTTAATTTAAATATGGAAATAGATTATTCAGTTAAATCCTTAGAAGACAAGTTAGACAAAATATTTTCTAGTAAAAATAATCCAGAAATTGAAGAAGATATAATATATAGAGAGATAGCGAAAATATCAGATGAAATAAAAGGAAAACTTTTAAAGAGCGATAGCTTAGAAGAAATAAAAATCGAATTGAAAGAAGAGTATGAAAAAAAAATAAATGATTTGTTAGAGGATCTGATATATACATATAATTTTGATTCTAATTTATATATTATAGAAAATCCAGAAAAAGAACAATTTGAAATTATAGAGGAAAAATTACCTTTTGCTTATAATTCGTTTGCTCATCCAATGGATAGTCAAGAAACTAGTCATATGGATACTACTACTTTGATGGAATCTAATGAAACTGCTCAGGATATAAACAATGTTAGGGACAATGAACACAAAGAAGGCAATGTTTCAAATAAAGTAGAAAAAATTAATATTGAAAAATTAAAAGAACAAAAAGCAATAATGGAAAAAATGAAGGCTAAGGAAATTGAAAAGGCACTTTCTAACAAACAGAGAATTAGGATAGCTGGAAGAAATAGAAGAGAAACTGCATTAGGAATATCTAGGATAAAATTTAACTCATCAAGCAAAATAATTCTAGTTAATCAAGATTCATTTGCAGATTCATTAACAGCATCTGTACTTGCCGAAAGAATGAATGTACCTATACTGCTTACAGATAGCAAAAATTTATCTCCAGAAGTTTTACTTGAAATGCAGAGATTAAAAACAAGTGAAGTGTTAATTTTAGGTGGTAAATCAGCTGTGTCTAATAATGTAGAAGAAAAGCTGAAGTCTATGAAAGTAAAGGTAGAAAGATTAGCAGGGGAAGATAGATATGAAACGTCAGCTTTAGTTGCAGAAAAGGTATATAAAATGTCAGGGCATAACAAAGGTGCTATAATTGCATCTGGTGAAGATTATCCAGATGCACTTGCAATTGCTCCAGTAGCAGCTAGAGATTCTCAGCCTATACTATTAGTTAAAAATAATGAAATGCCTGAGAAAATAGAAGATATTTTAGTATATAATAGTGTAAAAGATGTAACAATAGTAGGTGGAGAAAAGTCTGTTTCAACTGATATAGAAAATAAATTAAAAACTAGAAATCTTACAAGAATTTCTGGAAAAGACAGATATGATACAGCAACAAAGATAGCAAGTGAGAAATTTAGAGATCCACATACTATATATATTGCAACTGGGGAGAACTTTGCTGATGCACTAACAGCAGGACCAGTAGCTGCAACTACAAATGCACCTATCTTGCTTGTTAGCAAAAAGAGTTTCTCAAGTGGCTTAAAAAATTATATAGATAAGAGTAAAGCTTTTGCATTAATATTCTTAGGCGGAGAAGATAGCATACCAAAATCTTTTGAAGATCAGATAGCTATGATAGGTAATGAAAAAACTAGAGCCATAGCAGAGATGAAGCTTGAAAAGGCTAGAAGAAATTTGCTTAATCAATTAGAGAAAATAACAATATTAAAGCCAGAAGAAAAGAAATTGATATTAAAAGAAATTTCTGAAGCAACAAATGAAAATGATATAAATGACATTGTATCAAAATTTAAGAAGTTTGAGATAGAAATAAAAAAAATGCAAGAAGAAGCAAAAAAAGAGCAAGAAAGAAGCAAGCCACAAATAGAAAATGATGTTAGCAGACAGGAAGATTTAACGAGAATAGCTCAAAATCATGATGAGAATAGTGTTCAAAGTCATGAATTAAGTGAAAGAACAGAGATGACTACAGAAATGACTACACATGAATAGAAGTAGTTATAGAAAAAATAAAAAACAAACATAAATTAGCATAAAAAGCCATAGATAAAACTATCTATGGCTTTTTACAGTTTAGCTAAAATTAATTTGAAAATATTGATATTATTTTAGAATACAATTTATAGAATTAATTTCTCTAGTATGTTAAAATATAAGTATTATATTGTTTTTTGATGGGGGGATACAAATGTCTCGATTTAAGAAACTGATTAATATTATATATTACTTAGTATCTATAATTCTATTGTTAGCATTACTTTTAATGCTAAACAGTAAAAATTATCTTGCACATAGGATTTTAGATGTAATGGCTTCAAATGAAATTTTTATAATGGCATTAGGTGTATTGGGAGCAATTGTGCTTTTAGTATTATTACTTAAGCTTATAGGAAGCATTTTGCAGAAAACAGATGAAAAATATTTGTATCTTTTCGAGGATGATGGGGATGTTTGTATTTCCGATACAGCTATTGAAAAGACGGTAAAAAATGCTTTGAGGGAGTTCGAAGAAGTAATAGAATATACAGTTAAAATTAAGATAAAAAATAAGGAAGAAGATTCAAAAGTAAGAGTAAAAATAAAGTGTGGATTAGATGAGAACATTTGCAAGGCAAAAGGTTATTATAACTACATAATGGATAATGAAAAGTTAAAAAATTCTACAGAGACAGAAAAAGTTGTAAATTTAGTAGAAAATACTGTAGATAAAAAGACAGAAGTCGAAATAAGTAATTCTAACAAGCCTGTAGAAAATATAGATTCTAATCAGACCTTTAAAAAAGATATTGATCTTCCTAAGAAGGAAGAAAATCTTGCACCTGAAATAATAGATGCAATGAATGTAATATCAGGTGAAGGTATAGAGAATAAAAATCAACTAGAAAATAATTCTGATGAGAAGGTTATTTTATCAAATAGTGTTGAAGTTGAAGAGAAGAACAAAGAAAAAGTTCAGCTAGTAAGCAGTGAAGAAAAATCAAATGTTATAAAAGAAAATACAGAAGTTTCTGAAGCTAATAAGTTGAAAGAAATTTCTAAAATGAGTATAGATGATTTGTGTAGTACAATACAATTGTACATACATGATACTATGCAAGAATTCCTTTCTCAAAGAGTGGATAAGGTAGATATAAAATTTTATGATGTTAAGGTTAAAGAAAAGATTCATAATAAAAAAAGTGAAAAAAATGAATCAAAAAACAAACAAAAGAAGATGAATAAAAAGAAGAAAAGAGTGAATTAGGAGGTGAAGTGAAATGATAGATGGAAATTACCATATTGAGGATGTCGATGAGTTAGGAAGTCCATCATCAATAGGTAATATAACTAGAGACGATAAAACTGTTGTGAAAACAAAGGTCATCTATGAAAATAGCAACACCTCAAAGGATAATGATTCAGAGAAAGAATCTGAGTACCAAAGTTTTTTTTATGATGAAGGTGGAAATCAAGAAGATAGAGAAAACAAAAGGGAAAATAGATATTCTAATGAATTTCATGAAAAGTATAATAAAGATAAGAGAAACTTTGTAGAGGAATGGATTATCGACCTATATGAAAGAAGACCGAATACCTTAAAAGCCACTTTAGTAGGTATAGTTCTTGCACTTTTAATATTATTTATAGGTTTTTCAAAAACACTTCTTATATTTGTGGTGGTATTAATAGCAAATTTAATAGGACAATTACTGGACAGCAATCCAAGATTACTTTATCTAATAAATTTGATAAGGCAGAGATTTAGATAAGTTGGCAGTTATAAAAGTATAGAAGGAGGAGTATCATGGTATTCGATGAAAAAAATGAAGTTGTAGAATCAAACAGTGAAGTACAGCATCAAAGCAAATTAACCTTTGACGAACAGGTAATATCTAAAATAGTAATGATGTCTTTGAAGGAAATCGATGGCGTAGCAGCAGTAAAGAGCGGTGCTGGTTCATTGTTTGGAAGAGGCGGAAATGTAGGTATAAATGTGGAAGTCGGCGAAACAGAAGTAGCGGTTGATTTAAGATTGATACTTCAATTTGGAAAAAATGCAAAAGAGATATATGAAAAACTAAAATCTTCAATAGAAGAACAAGTTTATAATATGACAGGTCTTAAAGTTGTAGAAGTAAATGTGAAAATAGAAGATGTTTTAACAGAAGAAGAGTTTAAGGCTAAAACTGAGGCTTAATTTTGAATAAAAGCAGCTATACAGAGTATAGCTGCTTTTATACTAGATGGGTAAAATTGCGTTTTGATATTAAGATAATAACATATAAATATAAAGAATACAAAAAGACAATAAGGGGTATAATTTAAAATATAAGGTAAATTAAAAATAAAAACAGAAGTTTACTATTTAAATATAATTTGGCTGTATTTAAATAGTAAATAAAATTTCTGTTTCATTATTGTATTTTGAGGAGGATTTATGAAATTAGAAGAGATAAAAAACGGAATTATACTTAAAGAAACAAAGGATTTTGACCCAGTGCATATATTTGAGTGTGGACAATGTTTTAGATGGATAAAAGAAGATGATGGATCTTATACTGGTGTAGCAAAAGGAAAAGTAATAAACGTGAAAAAAGATGGGGAAAATATAGTTATTGACAATACCAATAAGGAAGAGTTTGAAAATATATGGTATGATTACTTTGACTTGGGAAGAGATTACACATCTTTAAAAAAAGAACTAGCCCAACACGATGAGAATTTAAAAAAGGCAGTAGATTTTGGTTGGGGTATTAGAATATTACAACAGGATAGTTGGGAGATGCTAATTTCATTTATAATTTCCTCTAATAATAGAATACCAATGATTCAAAGAGCTATAAATAATATTTCGGAAAAATATGGGAAAGAAATCGGTGAATATAGAGGTAGAAAATATTTTGCATTTCCTAGTCCAGAGGAGCTTTCAAAAGCATCAATAGAGGAATTGAGAGAGTGTAAAACAGGTTTCAGAGATAAGTACATATATCATACAAATAAAATGGTTATAGAAGAAAATCTAAATATGGAAGATTTTATAGAGATGGATTCAGAAGTATGCCACAAAGAGCTAATGAAGTTCAAAGGTGTAGGAGCAAAGGTTGCAGATTGTATAGCTCTATTTGGGATGAGAAAGTATGACTCTTTTCCAGTAGATGTATGGGTAAAAAGAGTAATGCAAGAATTCTATGGGGCAGAAGATATGTCGCTTCCTAAGATGAGAAAATATGGAATGGAGTTGTTTGGAGAAAAGGCAGGGTTTGCACAACAATATTTATTTTATTATGTAAGGGAATTGGAAATAGGTAAGTAGAAAAGAGGTAGTAGATGTCTCAGAATCTTATATTTTGGATGATAGCAATAATAACGCTGCTGTCTTACCTGATAGGAATAATTATAACAATGAACATACTTCTGGAGAATAGAGACCCAGCAAAGACTCTATCCTGGATGATGATGTTTCTTCTTTTCCCTGGAGTAGGTATTATAATTTATATATTTTCAGGGAGAAATATAAGAAAACACAAGCTTTTTAAAGCAAAAAAGAAAACCAAAAACCTAAGCGAAAAGAAATTATCAAAACATCTAGAGTATCTTAAAAACATAGTAAAGACACAACAGATGCTTTTGGAAAGAAAAGAACTTCTAGGCGAAGATGAAGGTGCGATAGAGGAAAGAGTAATAAATTTACTATTGAGAATAGGAAGCTTTCCATATACAACTAACAATGATGTTGAAATATATAAAAACGGACCTGAAAAATTTTCAAGATTGATTGAAGATATGGAAAATGCAAAAGATCATATACATCTGGAATACTTTATAATAAAAGATAGTTGTATAGCGAGAGAAATTCAAGAACTTCTTATAAGAAAGGCAAAAGAAGGAGTAGATGTAAAAATTCTATACGATGATGTTGCTTGTTGGAGATTTAAAATACACAGAGATTTTTTAAATGAATTAAAAGCAGCTGGTGTAAAGTGTGCCGCCTTTCTACCAACAAAACTTCCACTTTTGGGAGGACAGTTAAATTATAGAAATCATAGAAAAATAGCTGTAATAGACGGTAAAATAGGATATACAGGTGGTCTAAATATAGGTGATGAGTATATGGGGCTAAACAAAAAATTTGGTTACTGGAGGGACTCTCATATAAGAATATATGGAGCTGGTGTTCATATGTTACAGATGATATTTCTTATTGACTGGTATCTTACAACGAATGAAATTATTTCAGATAAAGAATACATGCCAGATTTACCACATTGTGGAGAAGTAGCTCTTCAAGTTGTGGGAACTGGTCCAGATAGTCAATGGGAGGATATACATTACGCTTTTTTCTCGGCTATTAGTCAGGCTAAAAAAAGAGTCTATATAGAAACACCGTATTTTATACCAGATGAAAGTATATTAAAAGCTATAAAAACAGCTGCTTTAAGTGGTGTAGATGTTAGAATTGTATTTCCACAAAAAATAGACCACTTTATAGTAAATATAGCGTCTTATTCATATTTTGATGAAGTATTAGATGCCGGAGCTAGGGTATTTTTATATCAAAAAGGATTTATTCATTCAAAAGTAGTAATTGTAGATGATGAAATGGCGTCAATAGGTTCTTCAAATATGGATTTAAGGAGTTTTATGTTGAATTTTGAAGTTAATACTTTTATATACGAGAAAAAAACAATAGAAATAATAGCAGATCAATTTTATAAAGATCAAGAAGATTCAAAGGAGCTTTTAAGAGAAAATTTCAGAACTAGAAATGTAGTTGTAAGGCTTGCAGAATCAATATCTAGATTATTTTCTCCACTATTATAAAAGAAAAGATAAAAAAATCTAAAATTAAGCTTTAGTTAAGGTTATAGAATTATACTGTTAGCAGTTGGATTAGTAGAGTGCTAATAAAAATATAAAAAATAAATTAAAATATAAATTTTGGAGGGATGAATATGAAAATAAAACCTTTAGGAGACAGAGTTGTTTTAAAGGCTGCAGAAGCAGAAGAAAAGACAGCAAGTGGAATAATACTTACAGGAGCAGCTAAGGAAAAGCCACAATTTGCAGAAGTTGTAGCAGTTGGTTCTGGAGTAGTAGATGGAAAAGAAATAAAGATGGAAGTATCAGTTGGAGATAAGGTAATTTATAGCAAATACGCTGGCACAGAAGTTAAACTTGGAGATGAAGAATATATAGTAATCAAACAAGAAGATGTAGTAGGAGTTTTAGTAGATTAACATATTCCTGTAAATTATAGAGAAGATAATTTCAAAATTTATATCTTTAAAGTATAAGAACAAGATATGTAGAAGATTCGATTTCAAGAGATATTATATATATAGCTGAATACTACATATTAAATATATCAAGAAATTACTATTTAAAAAACGAAGGAGTGGTAATTAATGGCAAAGGATTTAAAATTTTCAAAGGACGCAAGATCTTCATTAGAAGCAGGCGTAAATAAATTAGCAGACACAGTAAAGGTAACACTTGGACCAAAGGGAAGAAATGTTATATTAGATAGAAAATTTGGAGCACCTTTAATAACTAATGATGGTGTAACAATAGCAAAGGAAATAGAATTAGAAGATAAGTTTGAAAATATGGGAGCACAGCTTGTAAGAGAAGTTGCTACAAACACAAACGATGTAGCAGGAGATGGTACAACAACAGCAACAGTTCTTGCACAGGCGATTATAAGAGAAGGTCTTAAAAATGTTACAGCAGGTTCAAACCCAATACCTCTTAGAAAGGGTATAAATAAGGCAGTAGATCTTGCAGTAGAAGAGCTTCAGAAAATATCAAAGAAAATAAGTACAAAAGAAGAAATAGCACAGGTAGGTGCAATTTCAGCAGGTGATGAAGAAGTTGGAAAATTAATAGCAGAAGCTATGGAAATAGTTGGTAAAGATGGTGTAATAACTATAGAAGAATCAAAGTCTATGGTAACAGAGTTAGAAGCTGTAGAAGGTATGCAGTTTGATAGAGGATTTTTATCAGCTTATATGGTAACTGATGTAGAAAAGATGGAATCAGTGCTTGAAAACCCATATATTTTAATAACAGACAAGAAGATTTCAAACATACAAGAACTTCTTCCAATATTGGAACAGTTGGTACAAAGTGGAGAAAAGTTATTAATAATAGCTGATGATCTAGAAGGAGAAGCTTTATCAACATTAGTAGTAAACAAGTTGAGAGGTACTTTTGATGTAGTAGCAGTAAAAGCCCCTGGATTTGGTGATAGAAGAAAAGAAATGTTAGAAGATATAGCAGTTCTTACAGGTGGTAGATTTATATCAAGTGAACTTGGATTTGATTTGAAGGAAGTGGAACTTCCAATGTTAGGTAGAGCTCAGACTGTAAAGGTAAATAAGGAAACTACAACTATAGTAGGCGGAGCAGGAGAAAAGTCTGAGATAGAAAATAGAGTAGCTCAGATTAAGCGTCAAATAGAAGAAACTACATCAGATTTTGATAGAGAAAAGTTATCAGAAAGATTGGCTAAGTTGTCTGGTGGAGTGGCAGTAGTAAAGGTAGGAGCTGCTACAGAAGTTGAAATGAAGGAAAGAAAATTAAGAATAGAAGATGCTTTAAATGCAACAAAGGCAGCAGTACAAGAGGGTATTGTAGCAGGTGGTGGAACAGCATTTGTAAACATTATTCCAGCACTAGATAAGTTGATAGAAGGTCTTGATGGAGAAGAAAGATTGGGAGCTAATATAATTAGAAGAGCCTTAGAAGAACCATTAAGACAGATAGCGCACAATGCAGGATTAGAAGGATCTGTAATTATACAAAATGTAATAAATTCTGATTCAGAAATGGGATTTGATGCAGCTAATGAAAAATATGTAAATATGATTCAAAGTGGTATAGTAGATCCTACGAAGGTAAGTAGAAGTGCACTTCAGAATGCAGCATCAATTGCAAGTGTATTCCTTACAACAGAAGCAGCAGTAGCAGACTTGCCATCAGAAGATGAAGGAATGCCAATGCCAGGTGGAATGCCGGGAATGATGTAATAAAAAACTAGATATTTAAAAAAGAATTGAATTATACCGACCCTAATCGTTAGACCTAAAAAATCTAAAGATTAGGGTCGGTATTTTTATGGCAAAATATATTAAAATTTGTGCGTATCATATAATAGATAATATTTTAATTTAATTTTTAGAGCAAATCCCAAAAGGCTTTTGCTGCTGGGATTGGTATTTGAAAAGTTAAAGGATATAGATGAAGAAGTAATAGTTGCACTTGCAGCTGATCACTCCACACCTTGTGAAAGAAGAGAACATAGTGGAGAGCCTGTTCCTGTAGCAATATGGGGAGAGAGTATAAGAAGAGATAAAATAGAACTATACGACGAAATAGAGTGTAGTGCCGGGGGATTAGGAAGAATCAAAGAAAATGATTTTAATAGAATACTTTTAGATTACCTTGAACTAACGAAAAAAGAAGGTAATTAAGATAAAAAAATTATTTATAAAAAGAAGAAATTCAAAACATAGTAAAACTTTAAATTAATTATACTGTAATAAAATTACACTAAAAATAAACTAACAAACATTCCAAAATAACACATAATACTAAGGGTGCCGAGACAAAATTGTTTCGGCACTTTATATATAAAGAAATATTATTAAGATAAACTATGAATGAAATATATAAATAATAATCGTAATAGTGCGAACAATACGAACTATAGTATATATAAAAACTCTTAAAATTCAATTTGAATGAAAAAAGCCAATCACTTTATAAAAAAGGAAAGTAAAGGTAAAAAGAAGGAAATAATACAAGGAAAAAATTTAAAAAAATTGCCAACATTTATTGAAAATATGATATAATAGTTGGTATGTAAAATGGGAACATTAAATTTAAAATTGAAAGGAGTAAATTATGAAACATGAAATAGTTCTAGTCATCGACTTCGGTGGACAGTACAATCAGCTAATAGCTAGAAGAATAAGAGAAAACAACGTATATTGTGAAATACTTCCATATACTGCGGATATTGAAAGAATAAAAGCAAAGAATCCTAAGGGGATAATCTTCACAGGAGGTCCAAACAGTGCTTATCTAGAAGAATCTCCAAAGATTTCAAAGGAAATATTTGAAATAGGTGTGCCTATACTTGGAATATGCTACGGTGATCAGTTAATGGCTCACCTTTTAGGCGGAAAAGTAGTAAAGGGAGATAATCAGACAAGAGAGTATGGTAAAACTGCAATAGAATACAAGGAATCACCAATATTCAATGGAATAAATACAAATCAAGTTTGGATGAGTCACACAGACTATATAGCAGAAGCTCCTGAAGGATTTGAAGTAATAGCAACTACTGGAAACTGTCCAATTGCTGCAATGCAGAATGTTGAAAAGAAGCTTTACGGAGTTCAGTTCCATCCAGAAGTTGAACATAGTTTAGATGGGGATAAGATACTTAGAAACTTCCTATATGAAGTTTGTGGAGTAAGTGGAGACTGGACAACTAGCTCATTTATAGATGATAAGATAGCAGAAATAAAGGCAAAAGTAGGAGACAAGAAGGCTTTATGTGCTCTTAGTGGTGGAGTAGACTCCTCAGTAGCAGCAGTATTAATGCATAGAGCAATAGGAGATAACCTTACTTGTATATTTGTCGATCACGGTCTTTTAAGAAAGAACGAAGGAAGAGACGTAGAAAAAATATTTAGAGAAAAATTCAGCATGAACCTTATAAAGGTAGATGCAGAAGATAGATTCCTAGGAAAGCTAAAGGGAGTAACAGAACCAGAAGCTAAGAGAAAGATAATCGGTGAAGAATTTATAAGAGTATTTGAAGAAGAATCTCAAAAGCTAGGAAAGATGGATTTCTTAGTTCAGGGAACAATATATCCAGACGTAGTAGAAAGTGGACTTGGAGATTCAGCAACAATTAAGTCTCACCACAACGTTGGTGGACTACCAGAAGATGTTGACTTCCAGGAAATAATAGAACCATTAAGAGAATTATTCAAGGATGAAGTAAGAAAGATAGGTTTAGAACTTGGAATAGATGAACAGTTGATCTTTAGACATCCATTCCCAGGCCCAGGTCTTGGAATAAGAGTAATCGGTGAAGTAACTAAGGAAAAATGCGACATATTAAGAGAAGCTGATGCAGTTTACATGGACGAACTTAGAAAAGCTGGTCTATACACAGAAATATGGCAGGCATTTGCAACACTTCCAGATGTAAAGACTGTAGGTGTAATGGGGGATGAAAGAACTTATGCCTACTTAGTTGGACTAAGAGCTGTTGCTTCAAGCGATGGTATGACTTCTGACTGGTATAAGATTCCTTATGAAGTTCTAGAAAGAATTTCTAATAGAATAATCAATGAATGTGAAGGGGTTAATAGAGTTGTGTATGACATAACTTCTAAGCCTCCAGGAACAATTGAGTGGGAATAGCCTAACCACTATTTACAAACATTGAAATTACTTATTATTCTAAGGTTTCAAGTGGTTAGCTGAAGTATTTTTGAAGTACTTTTTTATAAGAAAAAAAGTGGTAAGCCACTTTTAATAGAAAATAAGAGTGTATAGAATTTTTTCTGTAAATTAGCCTTCTATGGCTAATTTGCCAATTAGGCAGTTAAAAAATAAATATTTGATTATTGGGAAGGCTGGCGAAAATCCAACCTTCCTTTAATTTTATAATATTACTTAATTTTTGCATGTAAATAAAAACTGCTATAAAGTCAGTTTTAAATCTAGTAACTTATGCGTTCTTCGAACATGATTGATAGCTTTCCGAATATAAAACCCAAATTTCGAATAGGGTGAGTCCATTTTTTGCTTATTTTTTCTACTGATAAAAATAAAGCTTTTTCTAGAGAAGATTTAGTCGGGAACACACTTCTATTCCTGTTTAGTCTCTTAAACTGAGCATTGAGGCTCTCTATAGCGTTTGTAGTGTATATAACCCTTCTAGTTTCTGGAGAAAATTTAAAAATAGGAATTATACAGTCCCAGTTTGTATACCATGATTTAAGGGAATTCGGGTATTTTTCAGACCATTTTTCACTAACAGCATCTAAATTTTGCCTAGCTTGTTCCTCATTTCCAGATAAATAAATTGATTTGAGATTTGCTTCAAATTCCTTTTTGTCTTTATAACTAATGTATTTCAATGTGTTTCTGACTTGATGTACTATACAGCGTTGATATTTAGTATTTGGAAATGCCACATTTAAGTACTCTTTAATACCTGTTAATTCGTCTGCACAAAGTATCATAATATCCTTTAGACCTCTGTTTTTAAGCTCGTTAAATACTGATAACCAGTATTTTGAAGATTCGGAATCGCCAACATAAAGCCCTAGAACTTCTTTCATACCTTCGGTCGTAACGCCTAAGATTACATAGGCAGCTCTCTTTTTTACTATTCCAGCATCTTTTACTGAAAAATGAACTGCATCAATGTAAATAACGGGATAAACCGAATCAAGAAGTCGAGATTTCCATTCTTCAATTCTTGGTATTACTTTATCAGTTATATCACTTATCATGGATTCTGATACTTCAAATCCATATATATCTTCGATTTCTTCGACTATTGTTTTATTAGTTAAGTCAGATGCGTACATATTTATTATTTTTTGTTCAATTTCCGATATATCCCTTTGTCTTTTTTTAATAACCTTCGGTTCAAATTGAGATTCTCTATCCTGTGGAACATCTATCTCAAATTCCCCAATTGAGCTTCTAACTTTTTTACTCTTATAACCGTTTCTGCTGTTTTCAACGTCTTCATCCCTAGAATATTTCTCATATCCTAAATGCTCATTCATTTCCGCTTCTAACATATCTTGTAGTGTTTCACCCAGCAAGTCTTTTAATGCTTCTTGAATGTCCTTGGCTGTTTTTATATCATAAGTTTTTATTAATTCACTTACAATATTTTTCTTAGCTGGATTCATTGGCTCTCTTTTTCTTCTTCCCATAACAAAAGTCCTCCTATGATAATAGTTTTACCATAGAAGGACTTACAATTTTACATACTTTTTTACATAGATTCGAAAATTATTGTTTAGATAAACTGCGATTTGTTTAAATACTATCAAAATATTTCTTAGCTTCTTTTAAATCTAAATCAGTTATATCTCTAATTTTCTTTATTGCTTCAATTTCCTTTCCAGTGTTTTTTAGATGCATAAGTAGTTCTTTATCTTTATCAGAAATATAAGTTGACACTAATTCATCATGCCCCATTACTCTACATAGCTCATTTATCTGAGCTTGAATCCTCTTTATTTGTTCTTTGTCCTTTGAATAATTTAGTGCTCCTATTACAAAAATTAAAAATAATGCACCGATCAGTATATAAGTTGTATCCATTTATTACCTCCACAAATTCTAATTTTACGAGTAATTATCCTATACTTATTTTCTACTATTTGTATTACTCTTTTTACTTATATTTCTTTAAAATCTTGACCTTTTAGGAAAAGACAGTTTCCAATCCTCTAATTCTTCATCAGAAAATTCTTAGTTATAATGCTTCTTTCTCATTCCATTTTATTAAAGAGTCATCAAAGTGAGGATTGTGAGATAAAAGGTCAGTTGATTCATCTTGACTTGCAAGTAATCTAAATTTCATTTCCTTTTTATACTCAAAAATAATATGTATTATCTCAAAAATATAATTAGGTTAATTGTCAATTAAAGCAGATATATTACATTCAAGAACATTTGCAATCTTTCTTAATTGTTTTATATTTGGGGATCCTCTTATCTTTATAATTATTCTATACCATTATAAGTTTTATTCATATAAGCATTGTACTCTTCTTGTTGCTCTGTAGTTAAATTATCATAATTATTACCATAGTCATTCATTTTTTCTTCTTGAGCAATTTTATCATAACGATCTTCGACTACTTTCATATTATAGTCTTTTTGTTCTTTACTTATTCTATTGTTGTTATGTTGTCCTTCATTAGCATTATAAGTGTTACCAAAGTTATTTTTTCGCATTTCTTCTTGCTCACATCTTAGTACATATTGGTCATATCTTTTTTGAACTTTATTATAATCGAATGCTTGCAATTCTTCAATTATATTTTTAACCTCTGTATTGTTATAACCATATTTATTACATAACTGTTCTAGTCCTTGCAAATCATCACTTTCTGTGTATTCAATTCTAACGTCACCACAGTCCATAAAGTTTTTCATAATATTATCTCTATTTTCCCATTCTTGAAAAGTCTTTCCAATTGTGTTTGCTTGTTGTTGTAATATATAAGCTTTGTCTATAAGTTTTAAACTTTCTAGTTTATTATCTTTTAAGAATTTATATAAACGTCCACTTTCTAGACTGTATGCACTTGTGTTTAATTTTCTTTTTTCGGATTTATTATCTGCTTCATTATCTGTTTCATAAGATTTTATATCACTTTCTTCATCAGATGTTTTTAAACTTGATTTTGCTACTTTTTTAGTGTATCGTTATTATCTAATACTTTTAAAGCTCCGACAGTTGTAATACTTGTTAGTGTTACTATTCCTACTACTGCTACAACCTTTTTTATAATCGCATTTTTTAACATTTTAACCACCGTTTAAACCTTTCGCATTGATAATATATTTATTAATTATTTTTATATCTCTATTATATCATGTGTTATTGATAAAAGAAGAAAAAGTAGAGGTTAGTGAAGAAGTATATAAACTTTTAATATTAGTATATATTATATTTATAGCAAGTTTGTATAAAATAGTTAGAATAGGTTGTATTAATCTATTCTAAAACTTGAGGAGAAAATTTAATATATTGGCGTAAAATTGGCGTAATTTTGCATTGAATACGCAATTTCAAGACAAAAGTTAGTTAAATATTTAAAATAAAAGCTAGTATTTGCAATTCCGTAGAATATTTCATTCTGATCAGGGACGGGTTTATCAAATGAAGTCTTATTCACATCACCTAAAAAAGAACGAATATTTCAAAGTATGTCTCGAAAAGGTAATTGTTATGATAACTCTATTATGGAAAATTTTTTTGGATTACTAAAACAAGAAGTTTATTATGGGATTGTATATAATAGTTTTGAAGAATTAAAGATATAAATAGAACGTTTTATTAAGTATTATAATGAGGAAAGGATTAAAGAAAAGCTAGGTTGGTTGAGTCATATTCAATACAGGACAAAACTCCTATCTGCATAAATAAAAAATGCGTAACAGCTATTAAATCTGTTACGCAATAAAAGTCTAACTTTTTGGGGGCACCTCATTTTGTCGAGGCTTTTTATTATGATTACTTATATACAATGTTAATTCAATTTAATTTTAATTTCACCTGTGTCAGAGAATAAATTATCGCCTGCTTCTAAAGTTGTATTCGATAAAACAGCATCTTCAAGTATGTCAAAATATAGATTTCTGTACCTGGGTATATACGATCAAAATTCATTGCGCTATCTGTAAATAATACAGAAGGTATGTATCAAACGACTGACTTCACAACCTTTTTAACTACTTGCCATAGTAGACACACTTATAAATTTAATTAAAGCATAATAGAAATACATTTCAAGTTCCATATAAATAGACATTTTTACTTTTTGAATAAAATCAACTAAAATAAACATGAAAAGTATTTTGAATAAAAACACGAAAAAACCAAAAAAGTATAGTTTTATAAAAATTCTGAAGTGTTAGAAAAAGAATTTGCGTTTATATTTATCAGAATACTATCAATAGAAAGGATTTTGCCAATAGAAATTTTTAAAATATCTATGACTAAAGAAACTCTGTAAATGCATTTTTAAAACTTTTAGAAAAATTTTAGATATTTAATAATTAAAATCGTTGTTTATTTTTTGAATTAATAATATAATTGTATTCAGAAATTGACAATCGAAATTTATTCAAGTTCTTATAAATAAAATTAAAAGAAAACAATATTTAAGTTTTAAAGTTACAATATTTTTAATGGTAGTTTTAATAAAAATAATTAAATATTTCAATTTATAATCATTTAGTTAATTTCAAACACTATTTTTTAAAAGTTTAATTAGAAAAAATATAGTATTTGAAT
>Michael_p1__coassemble_1358_pt1 | contig 16232 bp, 13 predicted proteins | sample Michael_p1__metabat2_high_PE_009 | metagenome-assembled genome bin Michael_p1 | reverse complement strand
TGTAAAACAGCTTATTGAATTAACCTGCTGTTCAATTTTCAAAGTTCATCTGCCGTCTTTTGACGACTTATTAATAGTATCATATATCAAGTAGATTGTCAAACACTTTTTTTATTTTTAAATCAACTTGTATTCGTATATTTTCTCCTTCATCAGAGGACAAGTAATAATATACCATTTTTTTTATATAAATGCAAGTACTTTTTAAAAGTTTTTAAATAATTTTTAAAAATATAGGGCAGCACCTTTAAAAACAGCGCCACCCTATGTATTCAAAAACTCATCTCATTGTTCTTATTCTACTCTACTTAGAATATTATACAATTTTTATACTCAATTTTATTACTCGCTAATCTTCTTTTTTATTATTTACTAATTTTCTTTTTTATTATTCACTAATATTCTATTTTACTGCTTCGCAATATTTTACCACTTAATTATATTGCATTACTTTAATCTAGTTTATTGCATCTAATTTGGCAATTTGTCATATTCTACCTTTAACTCTTCATAGTTTTTACTAAGTTCATCATTGGCATTTTTTATATCATTTATAGAAACAGTTGCAGGAGATTTAGCCAAATTATCCTTTATCTCTTTAATTTTTCCAGATTTGCCATCTTCCCCAACTAACTTTTTATATGTAGCAACTAGTTCCTTTTTTTCTAATTGTTCTAATTTCCCAGATTCAAACTTAGCATCTTCTACTTTCTTCATAGTAGCATCTAAACCGTTATTTACCTCTTTAAATAACTGAACTTTATCTTTAAGTATATCTATTCGTTTACCAATAGCATCAAATTGATTTCTTAACTCTGGAACACTTTTAAAACTATCTAATACCTTCTTTGAATTTTCAATTTCACTTTCTAATTTTTCTTTATCACTAACTAAAGTAAGATCCTTAAACATAGCACTTGTGAATCTATGTTCTATTGTAGTTTTGCTATCTGCTATTAGTTTCTTAGCTTCTTCATTCTTTGCTTGAAGATCTTTAAATTCAGTATATACATAATTAAAAGAATCTATCTTTTCATTTAGTTTATTTATATTGCTGCTTGATTGAGATTTCTTAGCCTCTTCAAGTGCATAACGTAATTCTTCTTTTTCGCTAAGCATCAAAGGACTCTTTGTAAAAACTTTGTTTATTTCATCTAGCAAAGTTTCTGCCTTTTTGATACTTTCATTTACTGAAGGTGTTTCTGAAGGTGATGAAGAAAGCTTGTAATTTTTCAGTTCATAGGCTAATTCAAGTTTTTCCTTGTTCTTGCCACTATTCATCTGAAGTTCATCTGCCTTTTTAAGCATATCATAGTATTCCTTTTGGCTAGAGTTGTACTCACTTAAAGCCTTGTCATGAACCATTTCTTCTAGTCTCTTTCTACCTTCTACTATTTCTTTTGCAAGAATGTTATTGTACTGAGAGTCCTCTAAACTAGTAATCTTATCAAACTTATTTTGCAATTCTTCTGTTTTATTTTCAATATCCTTAACTGTAACTCCATTTAATTCAGATACTTCTTTTTTCACATAGTCATTATATACTTTGTCTCTGAACTCCTTGTATGAATCAATTTCTGCTGAGTTTATGTCATTTTTCTTTATTAGACTAAGCATAGAGTCTAGTTTGTCCATATTATTCTTTAAATTGTTCTGCGCCTTCTTTAGCTTGGCATTTACTCCACCATTTTCTTCAAGAAGCTTTAGGATTGAGTTTTGAACATTTACACTTACAGAATTTGTACCACCTACTATATATGCCTTTTCTCTGTCTTGATCTTTTATATAAGTAGAAATAACATTAGGTAACGTCTTGTCTACAAGTAAGATCGGAGCATTAAACTTTTTGGACAAAGATATAGAAGTAAGGGCATCTGGATAGTTTGTACCATCTACTACTATACAGGCATTTTCTGCTGAATAGCTTTCACTTGCTCTAAATCCTTCATTTGCTACTGCTGCTGAAGTTGCAAATCTATCACTTCCTGATAGTCTCTTTCCAGATAGACCAGCTATATTGATAGAGTTTTCTCCACCTATAATGTAGTTATCGGAGTTGTCTTTGTAGCTTTCTGCCCCTGCTGGTAGTTTCTTGCCATCTGTAAGTATCAAAGGCATTGACTTCTTGCCCAACAAAGCTGATGCACTAAGGGCATCTGGGAACTTGTTAGTGGCTCCATTAGCAAAACCTACACTTGCATTTTTCTTGCCTCCTAGTACTTCCTCTGCTATTTTGATAGAAGTTTCAAATCTATCATCTCCATCTATTCTCTTTAATTCTGCACTTGACTTGATTCTAGACTTGATAGCCTTCTCTACTCCCAAAGTAACAGAAGACTTTCCACCTAGTACATATACCTTCTCAGGGTTTAGTCTAGCTATCTCATTGAGAGTCTCGTCGCTTATAGAGTCATTGTTGACCAAGAGGATAGGAGCATCTAACTTGGCTGCCAAAGGACCACCAGATAGGGCATCTGCAGGGTTCATCCCATTGACTACAATCAAATTCTTTGTATTAGCAGAAAAGTTAGACTTAGACACATCTACTGCTGTCTTAAATCTATCTGTCCCACTAAATCTTTTCATATATTCCACGCCATCTTTTTTGATAGATGTCTCTGCATTTGCTATTGCTGGTGCAACACTTCCCAATAACATCGTTGCCGACATAAATACTGATATCTTTTTCTTCATACTAACCTCCATATTAAAAATTTTCTAATTTTTCATATTCTATTATATAACAAAATCAATAGTTTTTGTATTTCTATGTATAAAAAAATAGGATATATCTATAATAGATACATCCTATTGATAATTTTTTTATTTAAATATATCTTCTACCTTTGTAGATATACTATTAGTACCACCAACAATGTATATATCCTTTACACTCTTGTCGTTGATGTATCTCTTAGTTACTGAAGGTAGTGAGTATCTCTGTGATAACAATAATGGTGCCTTGTACTTGTTGTATAGACTGATTGAAGCTAGTCCATCAGGATAAGTTTCTCCACTTGCTAGCATAACATTGTCTACTGAACCTAATTCCTTGGCTACCTTTACAGATGTTTCATATCTGTCGCTTCCACTAATTCTTCTTCCCTTGAAGCTTGAATCCATAGAAGATAATCCACCTATAATTATATTCTTATCGTTGTTCTTGTCTAGTCCAGATACAAGATTCTTACCATCTGTCAATACTATAGCTCTATTAGTATAGGCTGCCAAAGGACCTGCAGATAGGGCATCTGCAAACTCTGTACCATTAACTAATATTACTTCTTCCTTGCCAGACTGACTTCTAGCTACTTCCTTGTATATCTTGTATGATGTTTCATATCTATCTGAACCATCTATTCTCTCAACAGTTCTAGACTTGTCATCACTGTCCTTGTCATTAGAAATCTTCATCTCTGTATTGATAGATATACTATTCTTTCCACCTAGTATATATACCTTCTTGACACCTAATCTTCTAAGTTCCTTGTTCACCTTATCTACTGTAGAGCTAGTATTGTCTACTAATAGAAGTGGAGCCTTGTTGATAGCTGCTAGAGCACCACCAGATAAAGCATCTGCAAAGTTCTGTCCACTAGCAATAACTGCTGTATCTGCTTCATCAAAAGCCTTCTTGCTTAAATCTATAGCAGTAGAATATCTATCTGATCCAGAAATTCTGTGAACACTTGCGTTGATACTATCATCAGTACTTGGCTTGTCTGTAGTATCATTCGAACCAGAATCAACATTAATATTTGGATATGCTTCAACCTTTAAGTTTAAAAGCATATTATTTGGATGAATCATCTTAATCTCTATAATTCCATCAGTAGTTTTCCAAGGTATTTCTACACTATTGAAACCACTACTTACAGATAAAGAAGTTCTCTTGTATTCATCATTCTTAAACTCATTGCTGCTATGTGGTTTTCCATCATTTACTTTTCTATAAGTGCTACCATTGTTATAATACTGGACATCTATATCTCCAAAACTTGAATTATAAGAAAATCCACTACTATTAGCACCTAGATATAATCTAATTCTATCTGCATTTGTTTTTGGTCTAATTCTCAAAACCTTGTGATCTTTATCAAATACAAATCCCTTGTATATCTTTGTATCTTCCTTGCTAGTATAAGTATCTATTTCATTAAAACCAGATACGGGCTTATCCCCGTTATATTCTAAATCCCCTTGAGATCTAACTAACAAATCATCTTTTTTTATACTATCACTAAAAAACATAGCTCTCATTTCTGTAGTTTTCATAGCAGTGTCTTTTGCATTTTTATCCTTAGCATTTAAAATCATATCATCTAATTTTTTTGAACTTCATTTGGAATTTCAAATGTAACAGTCATCTCTTTCTTGTTATTACTTTGATACGGTATATAAAATCTTATATAATCACTATTATAACCCGTATAACTAGAAAAGTTGTTTTCTATAACTGTTTTATTATCACCACTATTACTCGTAGAAATTGTCATCGCTTCATCATCTTTAGTAAATAATTTATTACTATATCCCTTTATAAAATCTTTTCTAACATCAATCATAAGATAACCATTTCCCTCAGAATCAGTCTTATAATTATTTAAATCAATCGTTGCCTTACTATTTTCAAAATGAAATCTCGTTACTTCAGCTGTGTCTACTGTACCTTCAATATCATTATCAGTTATACCTGTTTTTTGATTTTGTTCCTGTCCATTCTCTGTTGATGCTTCTAAACCAACAGTATCTTTACCAGCAGAATCTTCTGCCAAAGAACTTACCAAACTATTTGACGATGTGAACAAAAATACTGAACTTAGAGCAATAGCTAAAATTTGCTTCTTAATTTTTCTATTAATCATATTTACCTCCGATATTTATCTGACAAATGTCAGTCTATTTATATGCTTATATTATACAGAATAATATAATATATGTAAACATAATAAAATAGAGTGGCAAAGCCACTCTATTTATATATTAATCTATCTAATTATCTAGTTCGAGTAAATCTTATAGACCTAACTTGTCTACTACCACAGACATAACATCTGAAGATACTACTCCACCTACCTGATATACATTAGTCTTAACATTAGCTAAAACTCCGCCCTTCTTTAATAGGTTAACCTGATCATTAGTTAGCTTAGAACCAGCCAATACTATAGGAGCATTCTTAGATGCAGCTAAAGGTCCGGCAGTCTGAGCATCTACTAGGAACTTAGTATCTCCTGAAGTAAAGATAGCACCATTAACCTGTATCTTACTACCATCAGCTGAGTAGAACTGCTTTATAATCTGAACATTAGTATCATATCTATCTCCACCTGAAATTCTAGACACCTTCTTAGCTGGATCAACAGAAACTATATCTCTGTATACATTTGAAGATACAGTAGATTCTCCACCTACGATGTACTTGTTTCCATTCTGATATGTCTTTATAAAATCTTTTGTTGATCTCTTTAAAGAAGACTGAGGAACTACAAGCACTGGAGATATTTTATTATTCTTATTGTTAGCAGCTACTGGCGAAATAGACATAGCATCTGCTGCCCCTTCTCCACCTACTATAAACAAATCACTATCTGCAGGTTTTACTGCTGCATCATATTCTAATCTCTTAGCCACTTCTTTAGATGTTTCGTATCTATCAGTGCCTGATATTCTCATAACTACAGCACCAAATTTATCCTCTAACTGCTTAACAGCCTTTTCTGGTACAGAGTTTTCTCCTCCTACTACATAAACAGTTTTTCTATTTAAATCCTTACAAGCTCTACCAATTTCATTTAAAGTTGCATCGTTTAATCCACTCTTTGGATGAGATAATAATATTGGAGCATTCTTATATTTAGCTAGAGGCACAGATGACAATCCATCCATCAAAGCTTCACCGCCTACTATTACTACTGTATCCGCTTCTCTTGGATTAAATCTATCTACTGAAACATCTACAGCTGTTGAATATCTATCTGATCCACTTAGCTTAGTAAAGTGTCCCGCAACAACATCATTCTTCCCATTTAAATCACTTAATACAGTTGCTAAATCCTTCTGAGAGTCACCCTTTATAACAAACTGAAGAACAAGCTTAGTATCCCAATCATGTGCATCAGCTACTGCAACATTATATCTTAACTGATATCCATCTCCAACTTTTTCAATTACTGGCTTAGAAACACTCTGTGGACTCCCATTATCCACATAAAATGCATTATCTGTTCCACCAGTCGCATTTCCAGTTTTGTCTGCAACCTGACCATTTATTCTGTCATACAGTATGTAAGCTTTTCCATTGTAATTAAACTTAGCACTACCATCTTTCATAGCTCTAGCATCAACTATACTGTTTACAAAATCTTCACCTGACTTAGTATAGCCATCCTTAGTTGTAAATATCTTTCCTAGTTCCATTGTAGATGCTTCTACATCCTGAATAGTATACAGAGATGTATCACCCAATGGTAAATCTATAGTAACTTTTTTACCATACTTATTTTCTATAAACTTAAATCCTTCTATAGTATCTAAAACCGTCTGATCATTAGCTGAAGTTAAATCTATTTCATTACCATTTTTATCTACTGGTTTTGTTAAATCAAAGGCCTTATCATTAGCTTCTAGAGTGTACTCTTTCCCACTTTCTAAAGTAAGCTTAACTTTTGTTACATTGTTATTGCTAGTCAAACTCTGGTTAATATCATTATAAGAGCTTTTTTCACCAGTATTATCAGTAACTTTTAGTGTATCTATATAACTAGGCTTATTATCTTCCTTATTTTTCAATTCCTGGTTCAATGAATTCGCTAAATTATTTAAGGAAACTGTTGTATCTGTTTCAAGATTCATATCATTATTTACAACATAATGCTTTTCAGATATAGTTTCAACAGCAGAACCATCCTTAGTCATTCCCTTATCCACTATGGCAACCTTTAATCCACCGACATTTCCTATAACTTGATTTTCTATTAATCCTTGAACCTTACTAGCATCTTTTACTATATAAACATTCTGATTCCCACCAAATACATCTGGTGATTTTAATTCATTTGCAACGTCTGTTGACTTGTATTTACTCTGACTTAAAAGCTCTATATCATACTTTTCAGTATCTACAACAGGACTACTTGTCTTAATTGCTACCGCATATCTAGAGTTTAAGTACGCATCAACATCATCAGGATTTACTGGTTTTATACCATCCTGAGTCTTATCCTTATATCTTTCATTTAAAGCGGCTTTTATCTTAGCATTTATTTCGCTAGTAGACGCTTCATATTTGTTAACATCTGCAGCAGATGCTAATGCTGGAGCTACTGTTGTTACAGCAGTTGCAGCCGCCATTAATACAGCTATTTGTTTTTTCATGTCTATTCATTCCTCCCAAACATATTATTCAATTACATTTCAATCGCGTTGATATCCTCACATGAATATCAAACATACATTTCTCACACTTTAATATTATTACAAAACTGTAATAAATTCAAGTGGTTTTCGAAAAAATTATCATATTTATTGGATTTTTATATATAATTTCTATATTATTTTCGATAACCGTACTTTATTATACATCAGTATCTTGTATTTTTCAACATTTAAACAAAAAAAAATGCCAAGCTCTTAAATTTTTTTAGAACTGGCATTTTTATTTACTCTAATTATTCAAATTCTTATTGTTTCGAATTATTTTTTTCTCTGCTCTATTTATTTTTTTCTTTTTTCTTCTGCTGGAAATCAATTTTCTTTTTTTGTTTCCGTTTTGTTACTTTTTATCTTTTTTATGATCTCATTGACTTCTTCCTCTGTTACTATTGTCTCCCTTCCTTTTTCGTATTTCTTTTTATTTAGATCTATTATGAGATATTTCTTTGAGATTTTGCCCATTCTTATAAAGAGTTTGTTGTCCTGTTTTTCCAAGAGTTCTTTATGCTGCTCATCCATTTTTTGACATATTTCTTCGATAATTTCTCCATATAGATAGTCGCCCTCTTCTTCTGATTCTTTTTTTGAGTATTTTCTTACCTGTTCTTGACTTTTTCCTACGATGTTTGATACTTCCTTGTTACTCATTGAGTATTTTCTTTTTAGAAAGGCTGATATATGTGACAATGCTTTGGATAAGAAATTGCGTCTGCCTTCCATATATATTCTTTCGCCTCTTAATGCTTCTTGAATATCGTTCAATGTACATTCTATTTCTTCTAACTTCTCATCACTATTTAAACGCAAAAGAGAAAGAAGCAAGATTTCAAATTTACCAAAAGACTTCTTAGTTTTCCCCCTAAGTTTTTTATTTTCTATAACTCCTATTGAAAGAGCACATTCTGAATTTAATAAATCCCTAGTGTTAACCTTTGGATCCTTCGATGATATACTTTTGTAACTTCCTGCTTTTTTATCGCAAAATTCACTGTACATTATGCTCAGTATAAAGAGTTCTTTATCCCCCATAATGTCCCTTAGTATTATCTTTGCATCATTTTCATCAAAAATATTTTTTGTCATCTTTTTTTCCTCCCCTTTGCCTTTATTCAGGGAGGGATTTGTCCCTCCCCTTTATTTTTTATTTGGCTTCTAATATCTTTGAAAGTGCCCTGATACTATCTGTAAGTTGATCTATCTTTTTTTCCATTCTTATTAGTAAATATATGGAAATAGTTATAGGAAATCCTACATTTTGTATTACGGGTACTATAGATTTGAGTTCCATAGAATCACAGCCCTTCAATCCTAGCTATTAGGCAAGATCAAAATTCTTCTTTTGAGTCTCTACTAGACTTGCTCCTTTGACTTCTGCAATGCCAATTGTGCCCTGCTTGATTATCTTCTTTTCAACTATATTATTCATTAGTTTTTTGATTTCTTCGTCTTTGACATCTTCTTTGGCATTTTTTATTGTTAAGCCATAGACCCTATTATTTTCCTTCTTAAACTTTAACAATATTTTTTTTGTATTTTCCATACTTAATCCTCCTTCTTATATTATCCTACTTTTTTCGTTAAAAATAAATACTTTTCAAAATATTTTCTATATTTATTTTTTATTTTAATTATATACTTTTCTTTTAACTACTTTTTTCTATTTTTACTTGCTGAAAGCCTTTTTTCTTTAGATAAGTTTTTAGACGATTATTACCCTAGATAAAGCTTTTCTTTTTAGTTGTTTTTCAGCTTTTTCAAGCTCTTATTTCTCTCCCTTCTCTCAATATCTTTAACATTTGTATTTTCCAATGTTTTTAAGATGTTTTTAAGAAGTTTATTATTTTTTTCTTTCTATAATATATCCCCCTTTTATATATTTCTATTGACAATATTATTCTTCAGATTCTATTGAACTGTTTTCTTGCTTTTGCATTTCTACTAATTCAAATTCCTGCAACTTTACAATTTCATTCCCTATTTCATAGAGATCCTTGTCTGTTGCTGTAGGATTAATATCCTTTATTGTCATTGTTTCTAATACTGCCTTGTCATTTTTTATCTTACCTGTGTTTAATATAATTTTTAAACTAACCTTCTTTTCTTCTAGATTTGCCATATTTTTTCCTCCTTTAGTTTTATTCTGCAGCTTTTTAAGTCGACTGTAAGTTTTTCTTACAAGCTTATTATATAATCTAATCTTTAAAATTCTAACCATACTATGATTGTTTACAAAAAAAGAGATGGAATTTTTATCCACCTCTTTTTCTCTTTATTGCTTTATTTTAAAACTAAATGCTGTATTAAACTACTTAATTTGTCCGTAATATGTGCATTTGTAAAATCTATTTTACTTGAAACTTGTCTAAAGTCTGCAATATTTCTATTTTATCGCTATATGCTTTAGAAGTTTCAATCTTTTATAGCTTGTCTATTTATTTGGATAGATTGACCATTTTGCCATCTCTTATTACTTCTATTTTTAGTTTATCTCCACTTGAATGACTGTACATTATCTTGCTTAGATCACCCATGTTCTTGATGTCCTTGCCATCTACCTTTATGATTATATCTCCAGGCTTGATGCCTTCCTTGCTTGCTAGAGTGTTAGCTTCTACGTCCTTGACTATTATACCATTTTCCACACCGACCTCTTGTCCTGTGTATGATACGAATGTCTTAACGTCTATACCTCTAATACCAAGTACTGGCTTTTTATATGTTCCATCTTCTATTACCTTTTGAACTATCATCTTTGCTGTGTTAATAGGTATAGCAAATCCTAGATTGTCTGCATTAGCCTTTACTGTGTTGATACCTATTACCTGTCCTTCTTGATTAAGTAGTGGTCCACCACTGTTTCCTGGGTTGATACTTGCATCTGTCTGAAGTAGTCCTGACATATTAGTATTTTCTGTAGATACATCTCTATTTAATCCACTGATTATACCCTGTGTTACTGATGTCATCAAATCAGTTCCTAGAGGGTTACCTATAGCTATGGCTATATCTCCTACTGTTACCTTGTCGCTGTCGCCTAGCTCTGCTGGTACAAGCCCCTTGACGTCTACTTTGACTATTGCAAGGTCAAGTGTAGTATCATACCACAAAACTTTACCTGTTGTAGTCTTGCCTTCATCATATATAACTTTGACTGTTTTCACATGACCATCTCCTACAACATGGGCATTTGTAAGTATATATCCTCTCTTGTCTACTACAAATCCTGTACCGCTGCCCTGTACTGCCTCTTTCACATTAAAGAAGTCATCTGTTTTCGTAGTTTCTGTAACTATACCTACTACTGATGGAGATGCCTTTTCAGCTACTGCTTGATAAACATTTTGTTTCTTAGTTTCACCTGTGTTAATTACCTTTACATTTTTTTGTTCAGCTGATCCATCCACCGGTTTATCCTTCATCATATTGAATGTAAGTACGCTTCCCGCAATGGACGATATCAAAGCTACTACAATTAGACTCACTATTGTTTTTATCCTCATAGAAATCATCCTTTCATTTATTATGATTTTTCTTTTTAATTTATTGATTTTATTATATATACTTTAACTTAAAACAAACTTAAATGAATATTCAGCTTAATTTAAGTTTATTTGATCATATTATTAAATAAATAAAAAGACTGAACATCTTATATTTGTACAGTCTTTTTTCTTATTAAGATTTATAATATTTATTTTTTCTATTAAATATTTTTTTTGATTTTCTTTAGCTCTATTACTAACTGAGATATATAAGGTACATTATTTACTACTTTGCCAAAAGAAGTTGCTTCATACGGCTTTAGATTCTGCTTATTTATCCAGCCTTCTGTTTTGTCATATCTTACCTTGGCTAAAGTGTCTTTATCTTCTAATACATCTACTATTTTATTCTTTGGAAGTTTTCCTGCTTCTTGAGATAGTTGCTCATCTGTATAAAGAGCCACATCAGATTTTGTTACTGCACTTTTCTTTATATTAGAAGTATCTATCTGTGTATTGTCCTCAACTGGCTTGGTATTTTCTTCTATTGTATCTTTGCCCATAATAGCTCTTTCTACATTATCTGCAGTATTTTTTGAAATACTTCCTTCTCCACCTAGAACTATTACTTCCTTATTGACTGTTCTTTCTCCAGACTCGGAATTGACTGTAACTGTTTTTTTCAGAATCTCCATTGCTCAATTCTGCTGCAAATGATGCTATTCCAGCTTGAAATACCATACTTGATGCCAATAAAAATGCTACTAACTTTTTGTTCATCTTTTATCTTCTATCATTTTCATATATATTTTAAAGAATTGTAAATTAAATTAATATAATGTCATATTAGTAGTATATAATAAATTTTATATTACTGCTACTTTAAATAGGATATTCTTTTTACAAAAGAAAGAGCAGCCCAATTTGAGCTGCCCTCCCTTTTTAAATTTATGCTATTGTAGATCTTAGATCTCTTTATAATCTTGCTTCTAGTGCTGTTTTTTCAGCTTCGTATCCAGGCTTTCCTAATAGAGCAAACATATTCTTCTTGTATGCTTCTACTCCTGGCTGGTTAAATGGATTAACGCCTAATATAGTTCCGCTAATACCACAAGCTATTTCAAAGAAGTATACCATCTGTCCGAATGTGTATTCGTCTAACTTCTTAACATTTAGAACTAAGTTTGGTACCTGACCATCTGTATGAGCAAGAAGTGTTCCTTCGAATGCCTTGTGATTTACATAGTCTACAGTCTTACCTGCTAGATAGTTTAATCCATCTAAATCATCCTTATCTGATTTTATTTCTAAATCTCTTCTAGGATTTTCTACGTTGATTACTGTTTCAAATATAAATCTTCTACCTTCCTGTATATACTGTCCCATTGAGTGAAGGTCTGTTGAGAAGTTTACAGATGCTGGGAAGATACCTCTGTTGTCCTTACCTTCACTTTCTCCGTAAAGCTGCTTCCACCATTCTGAGAAGTACTGAAGTTGTGGTTCATAGTTTACCATTAATTCAGTTTCTTTTCCCTTTCTCTGAAGTACAGTTCTAGCTACTGCATACTGATATGCTTCGTTCTTTGAAAGGTCTTCCATGCTGTAGTCTTCTCTTGCATCAGCTGCACCCTTCATCATAGCATCTATATCAAAACCTGCTGCTGCTATTGGAAGTAGACCTACTGCTGTAAGAACTGAGAATCTGCCACCTACATTATCAGGTATTACAAATGTTTCGTAACCTTCTGCTGTAGCTAATGTTCTAAGAGCACCCTTTGATGCATCTGTAGTTGCATATATTCTCTTTGCAGCTTCTTCTTTTCCATACTTTCTTTCAAGATCTTCCTTGAATATTCTAAATGCTAGTGCTGGTTCTGTAGTAGTACCTGACTTAGAGATTACGTTTACAGAATAGTCTCTATCACCTATTACATCCATAAGATCTAATATATATGATGAGCTGATACTGTTACCAGCAAAATATACTTCAGGAGCATTTCTATCTTCCTTCTTTAGACTGTTCTTGAATGTATTTCCAAACATTTCTATTGCAGCCTTAGCTCCAAGATAAGATCCCCCTATACCTATTACTACTAATACTTCTGAATCTGACTTTATCTTTTCTGCAGCCTTCTTTATTCTTGCAAATTCTTCCTTATCATAGTTTACTGGAAGATCTATCCATCCTAAAAAATCGCTACCTAATGACTTACCTTCACGTAGAAGATTGTGAGCAACGCTTACAAATGGTTGCATAGCTTCTATTTCTCTTTTTTCAACAAATGCTTCTGCCTTACTGAAATCAAATCTTAAGTTACTCATAATTCCAATTACACTCCTTATAAAAATATTATTAACCATAATCACAGTGCCAAAACTTTATTTCGCCAATTATGTCCCTATATCATATATTCCCCAATATAGAAGTTTTAACCTTTTTAAAATACGGTCATTTTCTAAAAGTTGATTATAGATATTCGGCACTTTTATTATATTATAACACTTTTTTATGAAATTATTTAGTATATATAGTAGTTTTTTAAAGCTTTTTAAATAATTAGGCTAGAATATATTAGCTTTTTCTATAGCAAAATAGTTTGAAACGCTTATAGATAACGTTTTTCATATTTTTGATATTTATGGAGTTTTTAAAAAGTTTTTGAAGGTTTTTAGAGTTTTTATAATTGAATTTTATCAAAAAGTAAGGGAGACTATGAATAGTCCCCCTTTTTTAGCTTATCTATTTGATATCATACCTCTAATAACCTTCATGTTATTAAATATTTTTTCTAGGAAATCTTCTGCTATTTCGTCATCAAGTAGTTTTATTTCAAGGTTTTCATCATCTGCTATTCCCTTTTCTTCACAATACTTGTGAGCTAAATCTAGCATAGCTTTCTTTTCTTCTTCTTTTAGTGTGTAATCTTTGTAGTCAACTATTACATACTGAAGAATCTCCTGCTTTTCATCTTTGTTGTATCCTATTTCAATGTGGTATATAACTGCATATAGATTTTCCATCTTTTCTTCGCCATTATATACTGGTATTGCAGGATTTGACTTTACAAAGTTTGTTGCTACTGGTATGCTTTTTCCTATTTTTAAGTTCATACTAGCCTCCTATGACAATATCATTATTTATCTGATACTAATGCTGTAATTTCCTTGTTTCTCTTTGCCAGCGTACTAGCACTTACACCATAAGCCTTTGCAACTTCGTTCTGAGTTACAGTTTCTCCTAATGATTTTCTGTAATTGTATTCAAGCCCTGCAGCCCATCCGCCTTCAGAACCTGTAATTTCAGTATTCTTTGCTACTATATCCCATAGCTTTAAAGCTTCATCTAGTACTTCCTTTTCAGAAATATTAGAAGATATAAGCTTTGCTACTTCGTCTAATTCTTCTATTCCTTCAACTGCCTCTTCTACTTCTAGTGCTTCTTCTACAGCTTCATCAACTGTTTCTTCAGCTTCTTCTAGTTCTTTTTCAACTTCTTCTGCATCTTCAAGCTCTACAGTTTCTTCCTCTTCTGAATAACTGCTTGCCTGTAGAAGCTGTATCATGTACTTGTAGAAGAATAAAGTGTTGATCATTACGAAGTATTCTATGCCGATATTAGGATTTGCTTCCTTACTTGCTTCAAAGGCGTCCATTATACTCTTGTATATTAGATCCTTTGTTTCCTTTTGTATTCTTATAGTTAAATCTATTAGTACAAAAGTATCTTCAACAAGTATTGGTCTTGCAAGTATATAATCACCTACATTGAATTCTCCTAAAATCTTAGAGTCAAGTGTATTGAATTTTCTATTTGAGAATACATCCTTGATTATTACTTCTCTTCCATTTATGCTATCTATTTCAAACATACTTGGATAAGAATTTACACATCCATAAATTATCTGTTTTTCATCATTAGTAAATCTTTTATTATTTGCTACATATACAGCAGGAGTCATCTCTCTTCCTATAGCATAATCATATGAAAAATATGATGCAAAGAATCTATTTGCTACCATATTTTTTTCCATATTTTCATCAAAGAAAGCCTTTCTTGCTTCTTCTTCATATTTGGCAAACTTTTCATCGCCTACTATTAATTCTTCTAAGTAACCACTTAGCTTTATAATTGCACCTGTGTACTTTTTATCAATTTTTTCTTTCTTGCTGTCAAGAGCCTGCTTATTCAGCATTTCAACTTTTTCTTCTCTGTCCTTATCCATACAGCAATTTTTATATTTTTTTCCACTTCCGCAGTAACACTTATCATTCCTTTTTAACATACTTATTGCTCCCTAATATTAGATTGTATTACTCATAATAATACGATTTCTCTATTATTATACGAGTTAACCCTGTGTCTTTGTCTTTACACAGTGCTTTTATTATATCATATATATTAAGGATTGAAAACACTAAACTAGAGCTATTTTCAAAATATGTTAACTAATATGCTATATTCATCTACATTTTTGATTTTATCATAGCGTATTTTATTAATTAATATGTTAAAACCAGTTTTATCCATATCTTTTATTATTTTTCTAAAGTCGCTAATTGATGAATTAAGGACTATTGTATAGGCTTGACTATTTGAAGAATTACTTCTTTCTATCCTTTTAACAGAATCATTTTTGGAGATTTCTTCACAAAACTCTATAGCCTTATCCCTATTCCCCTTAACTTTACTATTTTGAGAAAAGCTATCTATTTTTTCATTACTTTTATCTTCATAGCCTTCTTTATCTTGCCTACCATTAGCTTTACTATTTGTCTCACCTTCATCAAAAGAATCCTTTTTGTTAATGGAAATTTCTTGATTTTCAAGTAATTCAATTTGATTTTTCAACTCTTTATTTTTATCTTTTTCAATAGCTAAAACATTTTTCTTTAAGAAAAAAATTGAAAACAAAATCAACAGTATAATAAATATCTTTTTACTATTCATAATTAAATCTCCTCTCAAGCACCTTTTAAACCCTTTGTTTTTCAGCTTTAAGTTTTGATTTTAATTTTTAAAAAGTAAAGTTTTATTTTTTTATCTGCATTTTCTTTCTTATTTTCCGTCTCTTTTTTGGCATTTTTTCCTACTTTCACCTTGCTATCTGACTTATCTTCTTGAGATTTATCCTGAGTCTTATCTTCTTTTTTACTTTCTTTTGAGTTTTTTTCAAATTCTCTTCCCAGAGTTTCATATTCCTTTTTATTATCATTTTCTTTTATTTCAGTTGAAAGATTTTCTTCATCTGAAATACTTTCTTCTGAAATATCTTCTGCATATATTCTAAAATTTATTTTATCTTTCTTGTTTTCTTT
>Michael_p1__coassemble_1296_pt1 | contig 17623 bp, 15 predicted proteins | sample Michael_p1__metabat2_high_PE_009 | metagenome-assembled genome bin Michael_p1 | reverse complement strand
CAAAAAGGCTATGATAAAGTAATCTAATCTTTACTTTATCATAGCCTTTTTATCTTTATTTATAAAAAATTATTTATTATATCAATGTACTTTTTTAAAAATAAATAAATACTCATGAGATAATAATAAAAAATTATATTTTAAGCTTTTTTCTACCCACATTTCTGTTTTTCTACAATTGTGTTGTTCTTTTACTATAATTTCCTTTAAAGTAAATCCATTTTTTATAAAAATATTCATCACAGAATAGCCCAATGGCTGTACAAATCCATTTTTTCTTATGTCTCCCATTAATATCGCACAATACTTATTTTCTTTTAGAACTCTATACGATTCTTTTGCCACATAATCCATTTGGTCTAAAAATACTTCTACTGTCATAGTAGAAAGATCATGTTTAGTATCTCTGCTATACTGTATTATATTCGCATAAGGTGGATGAGTACATATTAAATCAACACTTCTATCCTTTATAAAGTATAAATTTCTGGCATCTCCTTTTAATATTTCAACAAATGATAAACCTCTACTATAAAATGCCGTTTTTTCTTTGCACGTTCTTAAAGCTATATCATTTATATCAACACCAATAATACTTCTATTTAACAATTTCGCTTCGATTAATGTTGTTCCTCCACCAGCAAATTGATCAAGCACAACATCATGCTGTTTTGAATATCGTAAAATTATATTTCTAGGAATATATGGAGACCAATTCCCTCTCCAGCTATTGTCATGTGTTGCCCAATTTCCTCTTTCTGGAAAATTCCATACACTTTTTAATTCCAAATTAAAGTTTTCTGGCTCCCATTTTATTTTTTTTTCTTTCAATACAGTCCACCTCAATTAAATTTATAACTTATTTAACACACCTTCCTGTAAATCATTTATGTTGAATAGTAATTCTAGTTCTTCAAATGTTTCTCTCAAATTATTTCTTGCTGACTTCCAACCTTTTCCATCTGTTATCCACATAAATTTAAATCCATCTATATTTTTAGCTTCTTGAGTTATCTGTTTGTAGCTCCTAGCTGTTTCATTTAATTTAGAACCACCGCTTGCATAAAAATTTGTTTCTATACCATATACCGTGTTATTTCTTTTAATTACAAAATCAAATCTTTTAACTGTTTTACCATTATTTGAAATTGTGGATAAATTTATTTTGAATTTTTCTTCTATTTCCTTAATACTCATTTCTTTAAAATATGTTTTATTCTTTATAAATCCAGCTTTTTCTATGTATCGTTCTACAAGATTTTCCATTTGATGACCGCCTCTATTTTTTCTGCCATTTGAATTTAATCCAGTTTCAACTCCTAAAACATAATCTACTAAATTATTAACTATTTTTCGGGAAATTAAATCAAATAAACCTGTTTTTTTCATAAAAATTTTATATTGTTCTAAAGTTTGATTTTTTTTATTAAAGTTATAAATATATGCACCTAAATCATCCTGAGCATATATTTCCGTATTTCTCACCGCAAGCAAAATAGGTATGCATTTCAAGGTTTCTGGATAACGTAAAATAATACGTTCAAAATCATTTTCTATATCCTTTGAACCAACTAATGAATTCAATATATTCAATTCAATTTTTATCTCCTCAACATTTTCATACACTTTTTTAAAATCTATATAATAATCATATCCTGATATACTTTCTCTAAAATTATCTAGCCAATCATAAAAATTTCTCATTATTTCCCCCTATCTATCTACTTTAAAATTAGACACTAATATTTCTTTAATTGCTCCTCTATTAGATGATTTAGAGTTAATAACCCTCTTTGCTTCTATTCTTTCTATATTATAATCACTGTATAAATCATCAAAAAATTCATCATTTTCATCTATATTTTTAGGATCTGAATTACTTAAAATTACAAAAGCTCCCTTTTTATCTAACTCTCTATAAAACTTTGCCAATTCAATCTGTTCATTATCATTAAAATCATTTTCAGAATATGATTTAAAACTGGATGTATTATTTAGCGGTCTATATGGTGGATCAATATAAACAAATGTTTTTTCATCTACCAAATCAATGCATTCTCTATAGTCAGAATTTTTTATTTCAATATTACTTAAACTTTTAGATACATTTCTTAAATTCATACTATCACATATTTTAGGATTTTTATATGATCCTATTGGAACATTAAACTTTCCATTCTTATTTACTCTATATAGACCATTAAAACATGTTTTATTTAAAAATAAAAATAACGCAGCTTTTTTTACTTTATTTTTTTCACTTAAAATTTCATCATTATACTGTTCTCTTATTTTATAAAAATATTCTTTTCTCCCTATTTCATCAAGAGAAATATATTCTGCTTGCATTTTTTCGAGAATAAGTATTAAATTTTCAACATCATCTCTTATTATTACATACGTATTAATTAATTCTTCATTTATATCACTAATATATATTTTTTTAAAACTATACTCACCCAATAAATCAAATAAAACTGCCCCTCCTCCTATAAAAGGTTCAATATATTTATCTATTTTATATTTTTTCATTGGATATCTTTGCTTAATCGTTTCTACAAGTTGTCCTTTTCCACCAGCCCACTTTATAAATGGCTTTATATCATTTTTTTTCATATATACTCCTATAATATTATTTAAATTTACTTTCATACCTCTTTATAGATTATATTCTATTTAATAAAGAATATCAATTTTTCAACTCTATTACTATATAGTCATTTTACTTTTTTATTATATCTTTATTTTGATTTTTTATCCTTGTTTTCGCTATTTGAATATATGTTTTGTCTACTTCTATCCCAATATACTTTCTGTTATATTTTTTAGATACAACACCTGCCGTACCTGAGCCAGAAAATGGATCTAAAATAATATCATTTTCATTTGTAGAAGCTAAAATTATTTTTTCTAGCAAATACTCTGGTTTTTGAGTTGGATGTTTTCCCTCTTTTTTTTCTGTTGGTTTCGTAAGACTACCTGACCACACATCTTTCATTTGCTTTCCTCCATTTTTTTCCTTCATTAACTTATAATTGAATGTATACTTGGAAGAATTATCTTTTTTGGCCCATAAAATAGTTTCCGTTGAATGTGTAAAACACTTACAAGATAAATTAGGTGGTGGATTAGTTTTTTGCCAAGTTATGTTATTTATTATTTTAAAACCTTCTTCTTCTAATGCCATACCTACAGAATATATATTGTGAAATGTACCACTTACCCAAATTGTTCCATTATCTTTTAAACATTTTTTACATAATTTTATCCATTTTTTATTAAATTCATGTTTTTTATTTATATCTATATATTTATCCCATTTACCTTTGTTTACTGAAACCATTTTTCCTGAACTACATGATATACCTCCATTACTTAAAAAATATGGTGGATCTACAAATATCATATCTATGCTTTCTTTTTTTATATTTTCTAAAATCTCAAAACAATCTCCTAAAATTAATTTCTCATTTTTTGTTTCATAATAAAAGTTCACTTCTTCATTAAACATACTATTTAGCTTTTCTTTATTATTCAGTGTATTGATACTCTTTATTATTTCTATATCTGCGTCTATCCAGTCTACTTTTTCTAACTCTTCTTTTTTTAACCATTTCATATCCATATGTTCCAAAAGAGATATTTCTCCTTCTACTATACTTGCATAATATGTACTCATTGTTAGATGAAAATCTGGATAGTCGTAATCTACAGTTAATATAAAGTCCTTTACTTTAACTTCTATGTCTAGTTCTTCTTTAATTTCTCTTTTTAATGCTTCCTCATGAGTTTCCCCATTTTTTATTTTTCCACCTGGAAATTCCCACTTCCCTTTAAACTCTCCATATCCCCTTTGAGTTGCAAGTATTAAACCATCTTTTTCAATGACTGCCGCCACTACTTCTATTTTTTTCAAATCATAACTCCCTTGATATATATATTTACAGTATTATAATCTGTATTTTTTCATAAACTTTTATTAATTATTTCATAAAGGTCTACAATATTTCTTTTATTCTCATTATAACAAATATTTTCATAAACTATAAATCATAATTAAATTACTTTCTTCTAAATTAAAACATATTCACTTACTCAAGAAATATCTTTACTATTTTTTTATTTTTTTAAGATTCTTAATTCCATATTTTTTTCCTTAATTATGTCTTATAATGTCTATATAGCTTATTATTTTTTATAGGGAGGTTAATATGAACTTTTTTGTTTTTATGGCAGAAGCTTTTGCAGAAGGTGCTGTAATTATGCCAAACATTGTTTTTGCAAGTCTTTTTTTCAATCATTTTGGAGAATATCAATATATTATGCCTTTTATTTTGCTTTATGCTTTTGAAAAAGCTGGCACATTTGCTATACAGGGCTTTGGTAGAATTAATAATCCATATAAAATTCTTAAAATAGCTATTTTAATTGCTGTTTTAGGATCTTATATTACCTTGTTTAGCTATATAAATCCTATTTTTTGGAGCATTGGTGCTTCCTTAATTGGTATAGGTCTTTCTGTATATATTCCATTTTACAAGACTGTTACAGATGACTTAAAAAATAAAAATATGTGGAAGTATAAAAACTCTTCTTTAAAAGGTTATCTTTATTTAGCCTTATTTATGATTGTTTCCATAGCGTTTAGAAAAATAAATATTCGTTATATTTTTCTGCTTTTTGCTATTTCACTATCTTTTAGTGCATATTTTATATTTAAATTAGATATATCAGATAATTTTAGAAAGAATAAAATGTTTATTCCTCATGGACTTGCTTTTAGATATTTTTTACCAACTATTTCTATTTTTATTCTTACATTTTTTACTGTTGCCTTGAAGCAGACTTCTAATCTTTCATATATCACCTATATGTTAATTGCTTTCTGCCTACTTATATTGACAGATTTTTTCTACAAAAAAGGAAAATACAAAACTCAGTCTATACAGTCCATTTGGTATGGCGCTACTAGAAACTTTTTTACAATTTATAGTTTGATTTACTTTACTGCAATTGGAAAATATAACCGTGTTAGTTTATCTTATTTTATGATTGCTTTGGCTCTGCTTATTGCAATGTTTATAAGTCCTATTTTAAAAAAGAAGCTTTCTAAATCCGATTTCGAACTTGTGTGTATTTTATCTACAATGATAAGTTCTGTTATTGTTTTACTTCCAAATACCTACATGGCAGGTGTATTGTTATCCTGCATATTTATTGCAATGGGAAATAGCTTGGCACTTACTTCCTATTTAAATGACGAAGATTTTGTTGTTTATGAAAGAAGACTTGTTAAAGCAAGATTTTATAGTCTTGGCTCAGTTTTACAACAAGTATTTTTACTAAGCGTTCTCCTTATTGTTTCAAAAATTTTTTATAGTAACTTTGAATTTATAATTTCAAGTTATGTATTTTCTTCAGGAAATTTAAGTCTTGAACATGTATTTTTAATTACTAGATTAATCTGTGTTATTGCTATATGGATTTCTGGTTTTTATATACTTTGCAAAACGTTTCCAAAAAAAATCAAAAATTTTCAAAAATACGTTATTGAAAAAATAGAAAAAAAATGATATATTACTTGCTAGTAAAAAGGAGTTGGTAATATATGAAAGAAAATACTAATAGAAAATCTTTTTTAATTACTTTTTTAAACAATGTTAAAATGTTTGTTTTTATGATGATTTTCATATTAACTTTTATAAAGATTTTTGGTCAGGAGAATACCCTAATAATTGTATCAATTTATGTGGGTTTAGTTATGTTTCCTGCTTGTGATACTGGAATGACAAAGAAAGCTATGATGGCAGTCATTGCCTTTTGCTATATAGGTTCTACAATAATGGCTCAACTAAATACTATTTCACCTTGGATTGCACTACCTTTTAATTTGGTGTTTGTATTTTTAGTTATGGCAGCTACTAGCGAACCTACTTACTTAAAGATGAATGTTATAATGCTTCTTCCATTTGTATTCAACCAATCAGTACCTGTTGACTTCAATGGATTTAAAGCAAGAATGGCAGTTACAGTAATCGGTACATTAATTGTTATTGTATGTACTTATATACAATGGACAAAAAATGGCTATGGGAAAGAGGGATCAAGAACACTTATTGAACAGATTCGTAAGGGTCTTAAACATGCTAATACTGCACTTAGAATGACTCTTGGAGTTTCATTCGCCTTGATTCTTTCAACTATACTAAAAAGCCAAAAACCACTTTGGATTACAATTGTAGTAGTTTCTCTTACGCAGTTTACTTCGCAAGAGATGGTTTCTAGAATAAAGTACAGATTACTCGGAACTATACTTGGCTCTATATTCTTTGTCATAACTTTCAACTATATTCTTCCAATAGAGTGGGGTATAGCTGTAGTATTTTTATTTAACTTTATAGGAGCTTTCCTTGATGAGTATAAATATAAACAGTTTATAAATACAGTGTCGGCTATCAATGCCTCTTTGATTATTTATAATACTGATAGAGCCATCCTAGGTCGATTTGTAGGGCTTTTTATAGGTATACTTATAGTTTGTCTATTATACCTTCTAGAAAAGCTCATAGTGGCTAAATTTAGAAAAACAGTAAATGAATAAATTGTATACTCTATTTAAAAAGAAGCAGCAAATTTGCTGCTTCTTTGTTTATATGCACCGCATATTTATAACTTTTTGCCTCTTCAACATCCACCTGATTTTTCAAAAAATTTTAGTATAAAGTTCAGTATTTTTTTCATAGTATTCCTCTTTTCAAATTATAACTTTTATAAACTACTCTTTCCTTTAGAGATACCCCTTTTTATAATAAAAAATCACACTAGAACACTTTCAAATTTAACTGTCTTTATCTATCAATTATTCATATATATTTTTTTATAATTTTATTATATAAAACTAAGTTCTCGATATTTTTACTATTTTAAAAATTAATAAATTTTCTATTTGAGCTTTTAACGAAAAAAAGACCACATTTAAGTATGTGGTCTTTTAATTTTTATAGTTTTTTATTTTCTTTTTTCTAATACAGCCTTTCTTATAGTTTCAATTACTAATTCCTGTTCATCTTCTCTCAAATACGGAGAAAATGGTATACAAATATTACAATCGGCATATCTGTCTGAATTTGTAAAATCTCCTTCCGAAAATTCTTCAAAGACTTTCATTTTGTGCATTCCCTTAGGATAATATATCATCGCAGGAATTTCTTTCTCTTTCAATTTCTCTATTATATAATTTCTTTCTTCATTGTTTCTTGCAAGAACTGCATATTGAGCATATGCACTTTTTGCACCCTCTTCTAATTCTTGTATTTCGAGTATATCCTTTAGAGAATCATCATACTTCTTGGCTATCTTTTGTCTTGTCTCTAATTCTTTGTCAAATAAATCGAATTTATGAAGAAGAACTGCTGCTTGAATTGTATTTATTCTTGATCCAATTCCTATTCTTATATTATCATATTTTTCCTTGCCTTTTCCATGAGCTTTATAAGATTCAAGAAGTTTTACCATTTCTTCGTCATTGGTAAATATAGCTCCACCATCACCATAACATCCTAAAGGCTTTGTTGGGAAAAAGCTTGTACATGCTATATCACCAAAAGCTCCACATTTTTTTCCTTTGTATGTTGAACCAAAGCTTTGAGCAGCGTCTTCAATAAGTATAACGTCATGTTTTTTACATATTTCAGATATCTCATCTAGGGCTGCGGGATTTCCCAAAAAGTCTACTGCTACTACTGCCTTCGCCTTCAATTTTCCTTCTTTTTTTACTTTTAATATCGCTTCTTCCAATTTTCGAGGATCCATGTTATATGTCTTTGAATCTATATCTACAAAAACTGGACTTGCCCCTATTATACAACCAGGATCAACTGAAGCAATATAAGTCATATCAGGACAGAATATTGCATCTCCCTCTCCTACTCCATATACAAGAAATGAGAGCATAAGAGCATCAGTACCACTTCCACAAGAAACACAATATTTAGTTCCTACATAATCAGCTAATTTTTTTTCTAATTCTTTTATTTCTTCTCCATTTAAAAATCTAGCATCTGCCATAATTTCTGCAATATGCTCATCTATTTCTTTTTTTAAAATCTTATACTGTCTTTTTAAATTATTAAACTCCATATAAACTCTCCTTATTATATATTTTTATAAATATTTTAAAATACCCTCTATCTTAAATCATACTTTTCAATAGAAGAAACTTCAAGAAGTAATCGCTAAAAAGAACTCTTTCAAGCGTTTTTTCAAAATTGTATCGATTCACTTTCTTAATATATCAATAAGGTCTTAATAACTATTCTCTATTATCTTCTTTTATTTTACTTTCTTTTTTTAATTATGTATTCTTCTAAAGGCTCTCTTAAACCATAGCTCTTTGCCCATTTTCTTATATCATTTTCCAATTCTCTTTTTTCAAGAACTTTAGGATTGTGAGCATCATAACCGATTACTATTGTTGGATTTACTTCTGCCAAAATCTCTATTGTCTTACTGTGGGGATAAATATATGACTTATATCCATCATATTCTTTTATTCCATAGGCCGCTCCCTTAAGATTCAATTCTACCGGCAAATCGTATGCTTTTGCACATGATGCAATTTCTTTTACAACAGATTTACAAGTATCATTAAAGTCATCTCTTCCCAACATAAAATAATCTATATGAGCAACATAATCTGCAACTTTGTTTTCTATAGATTCACAAATATACTTACAATATAGTTTTGCATCTTCATCACTACATACAATATCTACATCTCTTCCATTTTTATCTAGGCTATGTTCTCCAACTATCAAATAATCATACTTTTCTTTTAGCTCTAAGAAATAATTTTTCAAATCCGGGAAATATTCTATCTCAAGACCTCTGTATATTTCAATCTTGTCTTTATACATTTCTTTTGCCCTATTAATGCTATCAAAGTATTCATCCATTTCACCAACTTGTATTCTACCTGGAGAACATTCCCAATCTTCATAAGCACAATGTTCTGAAAATCCTAAATGCTTAAATCCATTTTTCAAAGCAGTTTCTATATAGTTTATTTCATCTCCAACTGCATGTTTACACCTATATGTATGTGTATGATAATTAAAGTTCTGCATATTTACCTCCAATTTATAATTATTATATTCTCTTTTCATATCATACTACACTATAAGCTTTTACATATCCTTAACTAAATAATTCAGTAACTATTTAAATAATCAACTGAAATTTTCATATATTTTCTATAAAATTCAACTCTTAAAAAGAGGCTTATAATAAGCCTCTTTTTCTTATATTTTCTCTATATATTTTTTCATTTCTTCTATAGATTTCAAAACTTGATTATAGCTTGTTCCTCCAATAGAGTTTCTGAGTTCACAGCAATTTTTTATATCTATAAAATCATAAAGATCTTCTTCTATTATAGAATTAAATTCTTTAAATTTATCGATATCTACATCCTCTATATTGATGTTTTTTTCAATGCAATAATGTACTATTTCTCCAGTAACTTTATGGGCATCTCTAAATGCCATTCCTTTTTTCACTAGATAGTCAGCAAAGTCAGTCGCATTAGTAAATCCACCTTTTGCAGCATTTTCCATATTTTTGTCACATATTTTCATAGTCTTAACCATTGGAATCATAATTTTAATACATTTTATCCAAGTTTCAGCTCCATCAAATAAACATTCTTTATCTTCCTGCATATCTTTATTATAGGCTAGTGGGAGTCCTTTCATCAAAGTCAATATATTGATCAAATCTCCATATACCCTAGCCGTCTTCCCCCTTACCAACTCTGCTGCATCTGGATTCTTTTTCTGTGGCATCATAGAGCTTCCTGTGCTATATTGATCATCCATCTCTACAAAATGAAATTCCTGACTTGACCATATAATTAACTCTTCACACATTCTGCTTAAATGCATCATTCCAACACTTGCATTGCCTAAAAAATCTATAATAAAATCTCTATCACTTACACCATCAATAGAATTCATACAAATTTGGTCAAATCCCAACATATTTGCAATCATCTGTCTATCTATGGGAAATGTAGTTCCTGAAAGAGCTCCACTACCTAAAGGCAGTACATTATGTATAGATAACCAAGATTTTAATCTTTCTATGTCTCTTTTCGCCATTTGTGCATATGCCATTATATTGTGAGAAAATAGTATAGCCTGTGCTCTTTGTAAGTGAGTATAGCCTGGCATTATCACGTCTATATTTTTTTCTGAAATCTCTATTAGTGTTTCTAACCATTCTTTTAAAAGTCCTATTATTTCCTCAACTTGATCTCTGGCATACATCCTTACATCCAATGCTACTTGGTCATTTCTACTTCTTGCTGTATGAAGTTTCTTTCCCGTATCACCTATTTTTTCTGTCAATAATACTTCTATATTCATATGTATATCTTCATGCTCTGTTTTAAACTCTACATTTCCTGATTCTATATCTAGCTTAATTTCTTTCAATGCCTTTACTATCTCTTTTGCCTCGTCTTTAGATATAATTCCTACTTTTCCCAACATACTTGCATGAGCAATACTTCCCAAAATATCATATTCATATAGTTTCGAATCGAATTCTATAGATGAATTAAAGTCCTCCATCAAGCTACTTGTATTTTTTTGAAATCTTCCTCCCCAAAGTTTTTCCATAAAACTACTCCTTTTTTGATTTTGTTTTTTCCTCATCATTTATTTAATTCCATTCTTTTTCTTCATCATTGAATTAACCTTCAAAGGTAAACCAAATAGATTAATAAAGCCTTCTGCATCAGCCTGATTATATATGTCATCTTCTCCAAAAGTAGCCAAATCTTCGCTATATAAAGAGTATGGTGAAGTCATTCCAACTGATATACAATTTCCTTTATATAATTTCATTTTTACAATACCTGTACAAGTTTTCTGTGTACTGTCTATAAATTCATCAAGCGCTTCTTTAAGCGGTGTAAACCAAAGACCATCATACAACAATTCTGAATACTTAATCGCTACATGAGATTTAAATGATAGTGTATCTCTATCTAAAGTAAGAGATTCTAGACAAGTATGTGCTTCCATAAGCAAAGTTCCTCCTGGAGTTTCATATACTCCTCTGGATTTCATTCCTACTAATCTATTCTCTACCATATCTAATATTCCTATACCATGCTTTGCCGCTATATTATTAGCATACTCCAACAATTCCAATGCCTTCATCTTTTTTCCATTTATAGCAACTGCTACACCCTTTTCAAACTCTATCTCTACATATTCCGGAGTCTCTGCTGCATTTTCTGGTGTTTGAGATATTAAGCACAAATCTTTTATTGGTTCATTTGCCGGATTTTCAAGATCTCCACCTTCATGGCTAAGATGTAAAACATTTCTATCCATACTATACGGACGTTTTTTTGTAACACCAATTTCAATATTATGCTTTTTAGCATAATCAATTGCATCTTCACGAGATTTTATATCCCATACTCTCCATGGAGCAATTATTTTTATATCTGGATTCAAGGCTTTTATAGCTAATTCAAATCTAACTTGATCATTTCCTTTTCCTGTTGCACCATGACAAATGTATTTTGCACCTTCTTTTTCAGCAACTTCTACTAAAGCCTTAGATATCAAAGGTCTAGCAACAGAAGTTCCCAAAAGATACTTTCCTTCGTACTTTGCAGAAGATTTTATTAACTTCCAAACGTAATTTTCTACAAACTCTTCCTTCAAATCCACTATATAACATTTTGATGCTCCACTTTTTAGAGCTTTTTCATATACTTCACTTGTTTCGTCACCTTGACCAACATCTCCACAAACAGCTATTACTTCTGCATTTTTATAATTTTCCTTCAACCAAGGTATTATTACTGATGTATCTAATCCACCTGAATATGCTAAAACTATTTTTTCCATTGTTTTTCCTCTTTTCATACATATATTTTTATATGTCCTAGGACTAACTTATTTGCAAATTAAAATTACTATAATTATATAAAGGCCTATAAAAAAAGTCTCTTGAGCATATGCCCAAGAGACGAATTATCGCGTTACCACTCTTATTGATAAACTATCATTATAGATAAAAACAAAATTATTCACCATTATACACATATCCGGATTGTGTGTATAAAAAAAGTCTCTTGGGCATATGCCCAAGAGACGAATAATCCGCGTTACCACTCTTTTTGATAGATAGTCTATCCACTCAAACCCTTAAGGCGGGAAACCTGCTAAAGTACTTTAGTTTCATCTAGCAACCTCCGAAGCTCTCTTCACTTCAAACTTCAATACTAGGCTCACACCAACTCCTAGCTCGCTGAAAATCCATCTGCGCTACTTTCTTCATCACCGGTTATTATTAATTTATAATCAATTATATATGTATTCAAATGAATTGTCAATAACTTTATATATTTTTTCTAATAGCAAATGAATATGCTATCGGTAAAAACATTGAAATCATTACAATAAAAAATATATACATATGGTTAAATCCACACAAAGATAATACTATTGATAAGAAACCAGAAAGCACATATAGCTTGCCTGCAAATCTGTGTGTTTTATTCCAATTTTTTTCACTTTTCATGGTCCAAGCTACTCTAATTCCTACAGTTCCATTTTGTTTACACTTTGGTAAATAATTTCCTATTAACACCTGAATGATTGATACCAACAAAATAGCAATCATCGGTATATTGATATTATATCCTAATGCTTTCATATATATACTTCCCATAACAATACATGAAATAACAGGTATTATCCAGAATAATATATTCTTCATCTTTTTGCTTACTTTGTTCTCTCTTTTATCCATAGATGTTGCAAAATAAGATATGGTATGGGCAGCCAAAAGAATCAGTGGTATAAAAAAAACTGTAAAACTTTTACTATTAAACTGATTTGCCACTCCATTCATCGCAAAGTGAGTTGCTATTGAATTTGGAAGTTTATTCCAAATTAATAAACCTGCTATAGTTGGAAGAATTGTAATAATCGATGTTATCAAAAAAACTTTATTTTTTTTCATTTTTCTTATCTCCTTTCAGATCTGATAACCAGCACATAATTTCTTCAATTACTGATGTATTTAGTTCATAAAATATATAGTTTTTTACCTTGTATTCTACAATAAGGTCCGCTTTTTTCAATATTTTCAGATGATATGATATTGTAGCAGCAGTCATATCAAAATGTTTTGCAATATCCCCTGCAGACATCTTACCGTCCTTAAGCATATTTAGAATTTCCCTTCTTATAGGATCAGAAAAAGCTTTAAACGTTTCAGCAAATCCCAAAATACCTCACCTCCACAAATCTATTTAGAAATATATCTAAATAGATTGTAACACCAAAATAACAAATAAACAATAACTATTTAGAAAAATTTCTAAATAGTTATATATTTTCCAAGACAAAATATCTACACATACTAATATAAATAATTACATAACTTTAATAGAAGTACTTACATAAAAAAATGCTGATAGCATTTATGCTATCAGCATTTTATATCTATTTAAATTTTAATCTAGTGCTTAAATCCGCCGTGATTCTTTTCATCTAAAGATTTTGTAGGCTTGTGAGTCTTTAATTCTTCTATTGATTTCTTTATGTCTCTTACCAAAATGCAAGCCATGTCGTATCCGAATCCCTGTCTTACTAATACTCTCTGAACTGCTACTTCCTGAGCATTTGCTGGTAATGAATATGCTGGAACCTGCCATCCTCTTACTCTTAATTTGTCCGCTAAGTCATAAAGGTTAAATCCAAGATCTACTCCTTCTTTAAACTTCCAAGCTGTTGCTGGTATACCTTCTTCTGGTCTTCCGTAGTTAATTATATCAAATATTCCTAGGCTTTCCATTTCTTTTGCAATATACTGAGCTGTATCATAGCAATTAGAATGAATCTTTCTATATCCTTCCTTACCTAATCTTAAGAATAGATAGTACTGAGATATAATCTGTCCTGCTGGTCTTGAGAAGTTAATCTGGAATACTGGCATATCTCCACCTAAGTAATTTACATGGAAAACTAAATCTTCTGGTAAGTATTTCTTATCTCTCCATACTACCCAGCCCACACCTAATGGTGCTAATCCAAATTTATGTCCTGAAGCACTGATAGATTTAACTCTCTTTAATCTAAAGTCCCACTTGATGTCTGGTGCACAGAACGGAGCTAAGAATCCACCACTTGCAGCATCTACATGAAGATCTATATCAAGACCAGTTTTTTCTTCGTATTCATCTAGAGCCTTGCAAAGATCTTCTATCGGTTCATATTTTCCTGTAAAAGTTAGTCCAAAAGTAGATACAACACCTATAGTATTTTCATCTAAGTATTCTAGCATAGACTTTGGATCCATATAGAATCTATCTTTTTCCATAGGTATCTGACGTATTTCTATATTCCAATATCTACAGAATTTTTCCCATACAACTTGTACTGGACCACAAACTAGGTTTGGCTTATCAAATGGCTTACCTTCCTTCTTTCTCTTTTCTCTCCATCTCCATAACATAGCCATACCACCAAGCATACAAGCTTCTGATGATCCTATTCCTGAAGTTCCTATTGGTTCTTCATCTTCTGATGGATTCCATAAATCAGCTAATATATTTACACATCTTCTTTCAATCTCAGCAGTCTGTGGGTATTCATCTTTGTCTATAAGGTTTTTATTTATTGATATATCCATAAGTTCGTGAACTTGTTTTTCTTCCCATGTCTGGCAAAAAGTTGCTAAGTTCTGTCTAGCATTGCCATCTAAAAATAATTCATCTTTTACAACTTCTAATATTGCATCTGGGTTATTTTCTTTCTCCGGCATTTTATTTTTTGGAAGTTCTAAGTCTCCCATTCTACTACCATATATACTATCAAAAGTTTCGTTATTATCTTTTACATGTAAAGCCATTTTTATCCATCCCTTCTACTTATTATATATATTATAATTTAATTCTTTTGCTAAATGCTTAATCATCTTGATTCCCTTAACACTATTTCCATACTTGTTTAAAGGTGGTGAGAAAGCAGCTATTCCCAATACTCCTGGTACTACAGCTAATAAACCTCCACCTACGCCACTTTTGGCAGGTAATCCTACAGTATATGCAAAGTCTCCTGATTCTTCATATAAACCTTCCATTGTCATTTCAGCTAAAATATGAGAAATATGACTTTCTTTTATTACCTGTTCTTTCGTAATTGGATTTTTGCCCTTATTGGCTAAAGTAGCTGCTAAAGTAGCTAAATCTTTTGATGAAACTAAAGTAGAGCACTGTCTTGTATAAACCTCACAAGCTTCCATTGGATCAGAAAACATCTGTTGAGCTGAATATAACAACCATGCGATTCCTCTATTATGGAAATTCGTTGTTTGCTCAGATTTATTAACTTCATCTGATAACTCAACTTTATCACTCATCATTTTCTTTTGGAAATCTAAAATTCTTTTCCATCTTTCTTCCTTAGTGTTAGCTTTTATTATACTAGTAGTAGCCATAGCACCTGCATTTACAAGTGGTGTTAATGGCTTATCTTTGTGTAGCTCTAAAGCTATAACAGAATTAAATGGTAATCCAGTTGGACTATCTCCAATCTTCTGTCTAACTTTTTCAGGACCTAAATCCTCCATTGCAAGAGCTAATGTGCAAACTTTTGAAATAGACTCAATTGCAAATCTATACTCATCATCACCTGCTGAAAAAACTTCTCCTTCTTTAGTTACAACAGTAAGTGCACATAAATTAGGATCAACTTCTGCTAAGTATGGTATATAAGAAGCATTCTTGCCTTCCTTGATACCCTTATATTTTTCAACAGAATTAAGTATAGCCTGCATAATATTGCTATCCATAATATCGCCTCTCTCATTTATTTTTTAAGCATTTTCTGTTTTTTAGCTTCTCTATGTCTATGAACTAATTCTTCTGTATCAGATTCTGAGCTATTTGGTACACCTGGATGAACATTTTCTATCTGCCATGTAAATGGAGCAAAATCTGAATTTTCATCTTTCCAATGATCCTTTCTACATGCAAATATTATAAATGGTATCGCACAGAATACAATCATTAAAACTATTAATATTGTTACATAAGTTACTGGACTTCCTACCTTAATTTGTCCTGGTGGTATAAAACTAAAGATTAAAGCTGTTGCGGAACCTATAAAACCTAAACCGGCAAATATCCACATACCAACATTTCCACCTGGAATGCTATATGGTCTTGGTCTATTTGGCTGACTATATCTTAAATGAATTGCTGATGCAAACATAAGTAGATACATTATTAGGTACAATATTGTAGTCAGCTGACTCATAATCTGATAAGCAGCTTGAACAGATGGTAAAACTACAAATAATATTGATAACAATGTTACTAACATACCTTGGAATAATAAAAGATGTGTCGCTACACCATGTTCATTAGTATGATGCCACCATCTTGGTAGATAGCCTGCTTTACCTATTGTAAGCATACCAGCTGATGGACCAGAAACCCAAGTTACTATACCAGCCAAAACGCCTATTGCCAATGCACATGCTATCACTGGAGCCAAGAAAGGTACACCAGCCCATTCAAACATCTTATAATAAGTTATAAGCAAACTCTGAGTCAAACTTATATCTTTTTGTGGAATTACAAACGCTATTGCCAATGTTCCTAGTACGAATATTGTTACAGTACCTATTGCTGCAATAAATATTGCCAATGGATAAGTTTTCTTTGGATTATCAACTTCTGTAACATGTATCGCATTCATTTCCATACCTGCATAGAAAAGGAATATACTCGCTGCCAAAACTATATTGTCAAACTTAGTAAAGTCTGGAAGCACATCCTTCCATGCGATCTCTATCTGAGGAGTTTGGCCTGAAAATACAAATGCAAATCCCAATACAATCAAAATAATTGCTGGAATTATTGTACCTATAATTCCACCCCACTTAGATACTTTTGCAAAAGCTTGAGTACCCTTCGTAGCTATAAAGGTTGCCCCCCAATAAATAATTAAAACTATTGCTAATACAAAGAGCTTATTGGATGACAAAGCTGTAGCTTGAGCTGTATTCGGGTTCATAAATGCTAAAGAAACTGCTCCAAATGTAAGTGCAGTTGGAAACCAAATAGTTACCTCAGACCATAATAAAAACATTGCTAAAAATGCTAGCCTTGGTCCAAAAGCTTCACCAACCCATCTAAAAACTCCACCCTTTTGAGGATATGTAGAAGCCAACTCAGCTGCTACTAGAGATACTGGTATTAAGAACATTATAGCTGCAAATATATAGTAAAAGATCGAACTTAAACCATATTCGGCCTCTGCTGGTAGTCCTCTCAAACTAACAACAGCCACAATATTCATAATAACCAAACTCATCAAAGACAAGTTTTTGGATGAACTTTGATTACCTTCACCCTTTTTCATATTAAACACTCCTTCCAAATAAAATAATTTTATTATTTCTATAATCTATTATAAAAATCTAAATTTAATATCTAGATTTAATATTGGAAAATATGTGCTAGCCTAAAAATAAGGTTTTATTACAAATGCATTTGATAATTATATCGTTATATATTGAAATATCT
>Michael_p1__coassemble_1274_pt1 | contig 17876 bp, 10 predicted proteins | sample Michael_p1__metabat2_high_PE_009 | metagenome-assembled genome bin Michael_p1 | reverse complement strand
CTTCTCTATATCGCAGACAGTACCATCCGCATCAAAAAATACTGCTTTTTTATTTTGTGAGTATCTCTCTGCAAATAGGGTATAGATTTATAGCAGGAATTTTTTTTATAGTTACTTAATAAGGTAAATTAAGATTTTTATGTTAAATAAGGTTAAGTATTAAAATTGTTAAATAAAAATTAATATAATAATAGTTTGCAAAATATCCAGTTTACAAGTATAATAGATAAGTATCTATGAAAGTAGATGGATATCTATAAAAATAGATATTTTTATAAGAAAGGAAGTTTTATGGAAATAAACAAATTTAATGAATTAGAAATAAACGAAGGAATAATGAAGTCAATCGAGGATCTTGGATATGAACAACCATCTCCAATCCAGGCAAAGGCCATACCTGTAATGTTAGAAGGACACGATGTAATTGGTCAGGCGCAAACAGGTACAGGAAAGACTGCAGCATTCAGCATACCACTTTTAGAGAGGGTAGACGTAAATAGCAAGAAGCTACAGGCAGTAGTTCTTTGTCCTACAAGAGAACTTGCTATTCAGGTATCGGAAGAAATGAGAAAGCTTTCGAAACATATGGGTGGTCTTAAAACACTTCCAATATATGGTGGACAACCTATAAACAGACAGATTAAGGCTTTAAAGGGTGGAGTTCAAGTAATAATAGGTACTCCAGGTAGAGTAATTGATCATATTAACAGAAAAACATTAAGAATGGATAATGTTAAGATGATCGTTCTTGATGAAGCAGATGAAATGCTTGATATGGGCTTTAGAGAGGATATTGAAACAATATTAACAAATGTTCCAGAAGAAAGACAGACAGCTTTGTTCTCAGCAACAATGCCTAAGTCAATACTTGATTTAACTAAGAAATATCAAAAGGATCCAGTGCATATAAAGGTTGTTAGAAAAGAACTTACTGTTTCAAATATTAAGCAATTTTATATAGAAACAAGAAATTCAAATAAGTTAGAGGTTCTTACAAGAATAATAGATGTATACAATCCAAAGCTTACAGTTGTATTTACAAATACAAAGAAGGGTGCAGATGAACTAGTTTCAAACCTTCAGGCTAGAGGATATGGTGCGGATTCACTTCACGGTGATATGAAGCAGGCACAGAGAGATATTGTAATGGACAAGTTCAGAGCAGGAACAATAGATATATTAGTTGCAACTGATGTCGCTGCAAGAGGTATAGATATAGATGACGTTGAATGTGTTGTTAATTATGAATTGCCGCAAGATGAAGAATACTATGTTCATAGAATTGGTAGAACAGGTAGAGCAGGTAGAGCTGGTATAGCTTTCTCATTTGCATTCGGAAGAGATATGAGAAGACTAAAGGATATCGAAAGATATACAAAGTCTAAAATCGAAAAACATTCAATACCAACTGTAGGCGATGTTGAACAGAGAAAAGTAGGACAGTTCTTTGAAGGTGTAAAAGAAACTCTTGAAGAGGGAAGCTTTGCAAAGCAACTTCAGTGGGTTGAAGAATTTTGTGACCAAGAGGATTATTCACTTATAGATATCTGTGCAGCTATTATTAAAAATAGTTTAGGTGATGAAGAAAAGCATGAAATAAAGGAAGAAACTTCTCGCGGAAGAGATAGAGATAGAAATGGTGGCAGAAAGAAAAATTATAATGCTGCTAATATGACAAGACTATTCCTTAATGTGGGAAGAAAGCAAAAAATACAGGCTAAGGACATCTTAGGTTCTATAGCAGGTGAAACTGGTGTTGCTGGTAAGCAAATCGGTAATATAGATGTTTACGATAAGTATACATTTGTAGACGTTGATAAGAAAATTGCAATGACAATAATCAACAAAATGAAGAATAGAAAAATAAAGGGCAATAAGCTTAATATAGAAAAAGCGAATAGAAAGTCAAAGTAAAAATTGACTAAATAATTATGACAGCATATGAAGCGGCAATCTTCAAGTGCTGTCTTTTTTTATAAAAATTTGAAAGTTTAAATTGCTAAAATACAGAAGTCAAAATTTCGATAAGCTATAAATATATAAAAAGATATATAAAAAGATGATATTAGAAGTTTTATATAAGGTAGAAAAAAGGTCGACACTAGAAGTGCCGACCTTTAATATGTGAAAGATTTGTTCTAAAACAAATAGCTTTTTATTTATTTACTTTATCGTCCTTGAGTCTGACCTTGGCTTTGACCTTGTCCTTGGACTGTTCCAGCATTTCCAGTAGTACCTTGGGAATTGCCATATGCTCCCTGTTGTTGCTGAGTACCGTTGTATCTGTTTGTAGTAGTTCCTTGCTGTTGCTGATTACCCTGCTGTTGAGTAGAGCTTCCATATCTGCTTGTTCTACTGCTACGAGTCTTTGGAGTACTTTGGAAATATCCGCCTGAACTATATCTATCGGGTGCAGTTCCATCAAGGAATGCTGCCATTACACCATATGCTGTACGTCCACCATCAATAGGATTTATAGAAGTCATATAAACGCCATCTGGTTTAGGGAACTTCTTATATTCCAAGTTTTGATGTATTGGATTCATAATCTTTGCCCAAAGTTTTGATGAGGACATTGATCCACCACCTTCAATAGGTCTTCTTTGCATTGTAGTTCCATCGTCTTTTTTGATACCAGCATCATCACCAATATATACACTTCCTACATAGTATGGAGTATATCCAACAAACCATGTATCAAGGTAGTTATTTGTAGAACCAGTCTTACCAGCTACTGGAATACCACTATTTAGAGCAGCATTTTTACCAATACCTTCTGTAACAACAGCTTGAAGCATATCAGTCATTACATATGCAACTGCAGGATCTACAACCTTATGTGTTTGAGGTGTATTCTTAACAATTAGCTCTCCATTATATGAAGTAATTGTTGTAAATATTTCTGGTTCAACATAGACACCACCATTGGCAAGAGTACCAAATGCAGCAGCCATTTGAAGTGGAGTAACACCCTTAGTCAAACCACCAAGTACAAGTGAGTTGAAATGCCTATCACTTCTTTGCATACCAGCCTTATTTTCTTCCTTGAAATCTAAAATTGTAGTGATTCCGAAGTTTCTAAGGTAATCCATCATTACATCTATACAGTCGTCATAAGTTGGTCCAAGAAGTTCACCAGTCTTATAGGCAATTGTATTAGAAGACAATGCAAGTCCGTGTCTCAAGCACATAGAACCATAACCTTGTGTAGTTGTTTGAGGGTTATCCTGTTGGTTTTCTTTAAACCTATATCCTCCTCTTGTATCTGACATCAAGGTAGATTGTGTTACCTTTGCAGTATCAATTGCTGGAGTATATACAGATAAAGGTTTAATAGTAGAACCTGGCTGATAAGGTGTAATTGCTCTATTAAGTGTCTTTCTAGCCTTAATATTACGTCCACCTATAAGCCCCTTAATATTACCTGTCTTGTAGTCTATTATTACTGTAGCTGACTGTGGCTGACTTAATCCATTGTCTGCAACAGTATCATTAGGGAAGTTGCTTCCATTTTCATACTGTTTTTCTATAGATTCCTGAATCTTAGGGTCTATAGTTGAGTTTATAATTAAACCACCGTTGTAGTACTGATTTCGAGCTTCTTCCTCAGTTTTACCCTGTTCCATAAGAGCATCAATAACATCGTACTCAATTAAACTTTCAACAGAGTTGGCAATTTTTTCCTTTGTATCAGGGAATCTGATAGAAATTTTTTCATTCTTTGCCTCAATATACTGTTTTTCAGTTATAACATTAAGATCTCTCATCTTTGCAAGAACCGTTTCCTGTCTTGCCTTTGCATTAGGATTGTTAATTGCCTTTCTAACTAACAAGTCACCACTTTTTAGCTGTTTATAAGTATCCTGATCTATAAGATCCCACTCATAAAGTTTTTCATACATTTCTTTTTCAGTTTTATTAGGTTCTGCAAGACCTTCTGTAGGAAGATAGAATAGAAGTCTATGATCTAAATCTTCCTTAGTTTCATCTCCCGTAAGTCTAGCTGTAGTATATGGAGCATACTTGGCAGGGTTTCTTGTAACTCCGGCAAGCATAGCAGCTTCACCAAGAGTAAGGTCTTTACAATGTTTACCAAAGTAACCCATTGAACCAGCTTCTGCACCACACAGTCCCTTACCTACGAAATAGTTGTTAAGATAGGTTTCAAGAATCTTATCCTTGCTTACAGTCTTGTTCATTTCAAGAGCGTAATAAATATCCTTAATCTTACGGCTAATTGTCTGATCACTACTTGTAAGTAGTATCTTTGACACCTGCATAGGGATTGTACTACCACCCTGTCTACTACCTAGTAAAGTCTTAACAACGGAACGTCCAAGTCCCCAGTAATCGACCCCGCTATGAGAATAGAAACGCTCATCCTCTATAGATACGATAGCCTTACGAAGATAAGGCGACATATCGCTTAGTGGAATAGGTGTTTTCTTATAAAGCGTCGGTGCTGTAGACATAGTTTCACCGTTAGCATACTTAATAGTAGTAGTCTGATGAGTCAACTTATCTAAAAGAGCCTCATTAACAGGTTTAATATCCTTAAGTGATGCAAAAACAAAGCCTAGTGCCAATGCACAGCATACAATTAAGACGGCAATAATACCGCCGACAATTTTTCTTTTCTTTTTACTTCTTAGTTTCTTCTGTAGTGCCTTAGAACCTTCTCTATTTTTAGAAGAATTGCTTCTTTTGTTTTTCTTATCATTTCTACTTACCTGACTAGATGTTTTGCTTTTAGAAGAACTTGAAGCACTAACAGATCTAGTTCTAGATGAAGGGTTCGTTGACGAAGATTTTCTTGAAGTAGTTGAGCTCGGTCTCGTTTTTCTTTTAGAACTCTGACTTGTCTTTCTTCTCTCGGAAGGAAGAGTCAGGTCCTTATTGCTCGATTTAGAGTCAGAAGAAGAACGAGAAGTTCTATTTGAAGAGCTTGCAGGCTTTCTTCTTATTCTATTATTAGCTTCAGGATTATCTTTTTTCATTTCAGTTTGTACCTCCTTACTGTTTTTAATTATACATTAAAAATGTGTTTATTACAATAATTAAGAATACAAAAAGAAGGGCTACATAAAAATAGAAAATAATGTATAAGACAAATATAAACTGTTTTTTAATTGTTGAAAAAATACATTAATTTAATTAATTTCAAAGTATTTATTATATATTATGCTCCGGTAATTATGTTATAATAATTATTGTGTAAAATAGGGAATTATACGCTAAAAGACTATAATAAATTAAAGAGTATAATAATATAAATAAACAGTAGAAAACAGGAGGAAAGATGTTAGTAGTAGAAAATGTTAGTCACGGCTTCGGAGCCAGAACGATTCTTGAAGATGTTTCGTTCAGAATAAGAAAGGGAGAACATATTGCTTTAGTAGGTCCAAATGGTGAAGGTAAGTCAAGTTTCTTAAATATAATTACTATGAAGTTAATGCCAGATGCAGGAAGTATAAAATGGTCAAACAGAGTTTCAGTAGGTTATCTAGATCAGCATACGGTTTTGGAAAAGGGAAATACAATAATGGATATTTTAAGAGGTGCCTTTAATCATATGTTTGAACTAGAAAAAGAAATGCTTGAAATATATGATAAGATGGCAGATGCTACAGATGATGAAATGGCAAAATATATGGAAGATACTGCAGAGATTCAAACAGTTTTGGAACATAGTGGATTCTATACAATAGATGCTAAGATTCAGGAGCTTGCAAATGGTCTTGGACTTGGCGAAATAGGTCTAGACAAAGATGTTTCGGATCTTTCAGGTGGACAGAGATCTAAGGTACTTCTTACAAAGCTTCTTCTTGAAAATCCTACTATTTTGGTATTAGACGAGCCTACAAACTACCTTGATGAAGATCATATCAACTGGCTTAGAAGATATCTTCAGGACTTTGAAAATGCCTTTGTACTTGTTTCACATGATATACCATTTATAAATGATACTTGTAATGTAGTATATCATCTTGAAAATGGAGAATTAAATAGATATAAAGGAAATTATGATGAATTTGAAAGACTAAATGAAATCAAAAAACGTCAAGAAGAAACTGCTTATGAAAAACAACAGGAAGAGAGAAAGAAGTTGGAAGACTTTATTGCTAGAAATAAGGCTAGGGTCGCAACTAGAGGTATGGCAAACTCAAGACAAAAAATACTTGATAAGATGGAAGTCCTAGAAAGACCAAGAGAAAAGATGAAAGCAGAATTTGAATTTAAAATGTCTAGAGCTTCAGGAAAGTTGATTTTTGAAACTAAAGACCTTGTTCTAGGATATGATGAAGCTCTTACAAAGCCACTTAATTTTAGACTGGAAAGAGGAAAGAAGATTGCCTTAAAGGGTATGAATGGTATAGGTAAATCTACATTACTAAAAACTCTTCTTGGAATTGTTAAACCATTTGATGGCGAAGTAAATATAGGAGACTATTTAGAAGTAGGATATTTTGAGCAGGAAAGTTCACATGAAAATACAAATACAGCGCTAGAAGATGTGTGGAATGAATTCCCAGGACTAGATAATATAGATATAAGAAGAGCTTTGGCAAAGTGTGGTCTTACAAATGATCATATTACCAGTCAAGTGAGAGTTCTTTCCGGTGGAGAAGCTGCAAAAGTAAGACTTTGTAAAATTATGTTAAAAGAAATAAACTTCCTTGTACTAGACGAGCCTACAAATCATTTAGATGTAGATGCTAAAGAAGAATTAAAAAAGGCTGTAAAGGAATTTAAGGGAACTGTTTTATTAGTAAGTCATGAACCAGAATTCTATATGGATATAGTAGATGATGTATGGAATATAGAAGATTTTACAACAAAAATAGTTTAAAAATACATTTAGTAAAAATTTAGAAATAAAGCTAGTAGAATTAAAATTTAATATATAAAATTAAACCCGAAGATTATATTATGAAATCATAAACTCTATCTTCGGGTATTTATTATAATAAAAAATTACTCAAACAATTTACCTATTAAATTTAAAATATTATTTTTCTATTGACCAGTCATCAAACCAAGTTGAGTCTAGTGTAGATAATTCTTCTGCAAATTTACTCTCATTTGCAATTTTTAACTCTGCATTCTTCTTATAAAGATTAACAGTAGCTGTACTCTTATTTACAGGTTGAATAGTTCCTGTACCGGCAACACATCCACCAGGACACGCCATACCTTCAAGAAGATATCCATTTCTCTTTCCTGCCTTAGCAAGTAAAAGCATATTTCTACATTCTTTAAGACCGTCTGCCTTGTCTATTTTTACTTCCACATCCGGATTAGTCTTCTTAATTATATCTGCTACTGCACTTGCAACTCCACCTGAAACGGCAAATCCTCTACCAGCACCAGTACCCTGATTTACTTCTTCGCTTTCTTCTATATTCTCAAGATCTATATTCTTGGCTTGGAACATTCCCATTACTTCTTCAAAAGTAAGAACATAGTCAACATGGCTCTTTACTGATTTTCTGGTAGCTTCAAGCTTTTTAGAAACACAAGGACCTATAAATACAACTTTTGCATCTTCGTGTCTTTGCTTTATCCATCTAGCAGTGAAAACCATAGGTGTCATAGCCATAGATATATTGTCTTTGAACTCTGGGAAAAGTTTTTTAGCCATTACAGACCAAGCGGGGCAACATGATGTAGCCATGAAATCTAGTTTATCTGGAACTTTAGACATAAAGTCTTCAGCTTCTTCTATTGTACAAAGGTCTGCTCCTATTGCAACTTCTACAACATCATAGAAACCTAATTCTAATAATGCACTTTTTAGTTTTTCAGGAGTAACCTTAGGTCCGAACTGACCAGCAAAGGCAGGAGCAACTTCTGCTATTACTTTTTCACCAGACTTTATCGCTTCAATAAGCTGGAATATTTGAGTCTTATCGGCAATTGCACCGAATGGGCAAGATGATATGCAAACACCACAAGAAACGCACTTATCATAATCTATAGTAGCTCTTCCAAGCTCATCTGATGATATGGCATTCATTCCACATGAAGCTGCGCAAGGTCTTTCTAACTTTGCTATAGCACCGTATGGACAGGCGTTTTTACATCTTCCGCACTTTATACATTTGTCTTGGTCTATAAAAGATTTTCCATTTATTATAGATATAGCATTTTTTGGACAAACTTCAACACAAGGTCTTGCAAGACAACCTCTACATAAATCTGTAGACTTGTACATATTATCGGGACATGAGTTACATGCAAATTTGATGATATTTACAAATGGAGCCTTATAGATGGTATTTTTTATAGTATCCTTATCTATACCGGCAGAAAGTGGAGCATGTTCATTAATTTTTCTAAGAGGCATACCCATAGCAAGTCTGACTCTTTCACCAACAATAGCTCTTTCAAGGAAGATACTATCTCTAAGAGTAGCAACTTCACCTGGCATAATTGTATATGGTATCTCTTCTAACTTATTGTAATCATCGCTTCCTTCATATGCAAATTTAGCAACTTCAGTAAACACTTCACGACGAACTTTCGCAATTTCAGTAAAAATTCCTTTAAAGCTCATTATATTTCCTCCCTTTATTTAACAATAACCATATTTATTCATTTACAATAACCGTATTTTAGTATATCACAGAAAAAGTATAAAATAAATAATAAAAATAGGTTTTTTTAAATGAAAAAGAGTAAAACTTAATGAAAATACGAATAAAAACGGGAAAACGATGATACAAATAAAAAAATACTTCAAAAATAATTAATTTAATAAGTTTTAGTGCTAAAAATATCCAAAAACAATGGAAAAAATGTTTTCCGAATCCTAATATAATAAAAGATAATTTAGAAAAATACTTATTTTTATCCAAAATTATGGCAGCTATATATATATTGTAAAGATGTGTTAAAAAACATACTAAAAATTACTTTAAAAAAATAATATTGGGCAAAATAATAATTTGTTAAGAAAATAAAACATACAATAAAAATCAATATTTAAGTCGTGTATTATAGTTTTTTTTTATAGATGGATTTATAGAAATTGATAAGATATTGGAAAGAAAAAAATACTTCTTGAAAAGTAATTAATTTAATAAAATAAAAAACACTTTGTTTTATTAGCGATAAAACTTTCACTGCTAGTGTTTTTAAAAACAAAGTCGTCTAAAATTAAAAATAAAAACTAATATGACTTAAAATCTTAAGTCAAGAAATAAAAAAATGATTGATAAAAAAGTATTAATTGAAATAATACCTCATATAGGTATATAATCAATAATTGTAGAGTAACTATTCTTTATATAAATAATTAATCTATATATTAAAGAATAGAAATAAAAAAATGTTATTTAATCGGGAAGGTGGAAAATGAAAAAAGTAATTTACGATTGTGATAATACAATGGGGATTTCCAATAGAGATATAGATGATGGTTTAGCCTTATTGTACCTTATAAACAATCCTGAAGTAGAATTATTAGGAGTAACTTGTACATACGGAAATGATAATATAGATTATGTTTACAATCAGACTATAGAACTAATGAAAGAAATTAATTGTGATATACCAGTATATAAAGGTAGAGGTGGTTATAAGATGAAAGACTATTATGCTGGTGTATATATTAATGAAACAAGTAAGAATATTGAAGATGTAAAGAAAAACGAAGCAGCCCAGTTTATTGTTTCTATGGTACACAAGTATCCAGAAGAATTGAGCATTATAGCTACAGGCTCTATGCAGAATCTATATGATGCAAGTATAATAGATCAGAGTATAATTGCTAATATTAAAGAAATCGTTCTTATGGGTGGTATTACAAAACCACTAAAGGTAGGCAATAAGATAATGAATGAGCTAAACTTCTCAGTATGTCCAGAAGGGGCATTTACTGTTTTAAACAAGGCTACGAAGTTATCTGTACTTACTGGCAATAACTGTATGGACGTTGAATTTACAGGTGATGAATTTAGAGCACTTAAAAAAAGATTTGAAGAAGAAGGACACAAGCTTAAAAATGAATTTGTAATTAGAAAAATTGAAAAATGGATGAATGAATTTAAAGATGAATATGGATGTGACTCCATAGTGCCATGGGATGTTATTGCTGCAATCTATCTGACTAATCCAGAACTATTTGATGATAGATTTGTAACTATAAGATCTAAGTTAGACGACTTTAGTATAGGATATATAAACACAATAAGAGATTATACGGAAAATGTTACTTTATCTAGGGAAGATGTTTTCAAAATAGTAGATAGATACAAGGATGTTGAATTAAATATTGGAAGAAATGTTATTAATCTTCCAACGGTCAAATCGTCAGAAGAAGTAAATAAAAAAATGATAGAAATTGTCCATGGATAAAAGCATAAATTTATTTCAATCCATAAAGTAAAAATCTAGACTTTAACTAGTTTCTTGGAGTATTAAAATCAAATATATGATTTTTATTAAAATAGTTCCTTAAAGTATAAATAATTATAGGAATTTCTTGCAATTAGAAGCTTTTTATTATATAATTTATACGATATATAGTTTATATACAAACTTTGATGAAGAGGAGTAGCAGGGTAGTGGTTCAAAGAGAGAAAATCATTGCTGGGAGATTTTTAATTAACGCGCTGTGAAGTAGCTTCGGAGTTTATTGTATGAAGTTTTATGTGTAGTACAATACGGATAGTCCCGTTAAAGACTTTGAGAGCCGAAATATTTTCGGAATTAAGGTGGTAACGCGAGCTTTTCGTCCTTTAGGATGAAAGGCTCTTTTTTATTACAAAGAACAGTATTTTAAGAAGGAGGAAATTATGGACAAAAATTTACCCAAAAATTATGATCCTAAGGATTTTGAAGAAAGATTATATCAAGAATGGCAAGACAATGGATGTTTCAAGTCTGAAATAAACAAGGACAAAGAATCATTTACAATAGTTATGCCACCACCAAATATTACAGGACAGCTTCATATGGGGCATGCTCTTGATGATACACTACAGGATATACTTATAAGATGGAAAAGAATGGACGGATTCGAAGCTCTTTGGATACCGGGAACTGACCATGCATCTATTGCAACAGAAGTAAAGGTTGTAAATAGAATAAAAGAGGAAACTGGAAAGAGTAAGTATGAAGTAGGAAGAGAAGAATTTTTAAGACGTGCTTGGGAATGGAAAGATGAGTTCGGCGGAAAGATAGTAAATCAGGTTAAGAAGCTAGGTGCTTCATGTGACTGGGATAAGGAAAGATTTACTATGGATGAAGGTTGCAACAAAGCAGTTACTAAGTTCTTTATAAAACTTTATGAAGAAGGTCATATATACAGAGGAAATAGAATTATCAACTGGTGTCCAGATTGTAAGACTACACTATCAGATGCTGAAGTTGAACATGAAGATCAGGAAGGTAGCTTCTGGCATATAAAATATCCAATTAAGGATAGCGATGAATTCTTAGAAATTGCAACTACAAGACCGGAAACAATGCTAGGAGATACAGGAATAGCAGTTCATCCAGAAGATGAAAGATATACTCATCTTGTAGGAAAAACAGCAATACTTCCATTAGTTGGAAGAGAGTTAATAATAGTAGCAGATGAATATGTTGATAAGGAATTTGGTACAGGTGCAGTTAAGATGACTCCAGCCCATGACCCTAATGACTTTGAGGTAGGAAAGAGACATAATCTTGAAGAAATCAATGTTATGAATGATGATGCTACAATGAATGAACTTGCTGGTAAGTATCAGGGAATGGATAGATACAAATGTAGAAAAGAAATAGTTAAGGATCTTGACGAAGCTGGATACCTTATAAAAATAAAGAAGCATGATCATGCTGTTGGTACTTGCTATAGATGTCATACTGTAATAGAACCAAGACTATCACTTCAGTGGTTCGTAGATATGCAAGAGTTAGCAAAGCCAGCTATAAAAGTGTTAAAGGATGGAGAATTGGGATTTGTTCCTGAAAAATTCGATAAGACTTACCTTCAGTGGCTTGAAAATATTAGAGACTGGTGTATATCAAGACAGTTGTGGTGGGGACATCAGATACCTGCATACTATTGTCAGGAATGTGGAGAAGTTATAGTAGCTGAAACGTCTCCTCAAAAGTGTCCTAAGTGTGGATGTTCAGATATCAAGCAGGACGAAGATGTTCTTGATACTTGGTTCTCATCAGGACTTTGGCCTTTTGAAACATTAGGATGGCCTGAAAAGACAGAAGAACTAGACTATTATTATCCAACAAGCGTTCTTGTAACAGGATATGATATTATATTCTTCTGGATTGTAAGAATGGTATTTAGTGCAATGTTCTGTATGAATGAAAAACCATTTAGCCATGTACTTGTTCACGGTCTAGTAAGAGATTCTCAGGGTAGAAAGATGTCTAAATCACTAGGAAATGGTATTGATCCACTAGAAGTAATCGACCAGTATGGTGCTGATGCCCTTAGATTTACTCTAGCTACAGGAAATTCACCAGGAAATGATATGAGATTCTACACAGAGAGAGTTGAATTTGCTCGTAACTTCAACAATAAGTTATGGAATGCATCTAGATTTGTGTTTATGAACCTTGAAGATGACTCACTTCTTGAAAATCTTACAAGAGAAGCAGTAGAAGAAAACTTCACTCTTGCAGACAAGTGGATAATTTCAAGAGCCAACAAGATAGTTGAAGAAGTTGGAATAAATATGGAAAAATTTGAGCTTGGAATGGCTCTTCAGAAGGCTTATGACTTTACTTGGTCAGAATACTGCGACTGGTATATAGAAATGGTTAAGCCTAGACTTTACGGTGAAGATAGAGAAGCAAAGAGAGCAGCTCTATATACATTGACATATGTTCTTGAAAATGTATTAAAGCTTCTTCATCCATTTATACCATTTATCACAGAAGAAATATACTCATATCTTCCAACAGTAGAAGGCTATATTATAAGAGCTGAATATCCTCATTACAAGGAAGAGGATAATATGGAAGTTGAAGAAGAAAAGATGAATCTTATAATGGACGGAATTAGAAATATCAGAAATGTAAGAGCTGAAATGAATGTTCCACCATCTAAGAAGGCTAAGACAATACTTGTACCTTCAGCTGAAAAGCTTGCAGCAATGGAAGATGGAAAAGACTACTTCAAGTCACTTGCTTCAGCTTCAGATGTTGAAATAAAGGAAAATACAGAAGGAATACCTGAAGATGCAGTATCAGTAGTTATAGAAGGAGTTGAAATATTTATCCCTCTTGATGAGCTTGTAGACTTTGAAAAGGAAAAGGAAAGACTTAACAAAGAAAAGAAAAAGGCACTTTCTGAAATAAAGAGAGTAGAAGGAAAGCTTAACAATCCAGGCTTTGTAAATAAGGCTCCAGAAAAATTAGTAGAAGAAGAAAAAGCAAAGAAAGAAAAATATGAAGAAATGTTAAAGTCTATCGAAGAAAGACTTGCAAAGTTTCAGTAAATAGATAATAATAAAAGTGGTGATATTTTTATCACCACTTTTTATATATAAAAATAGAGAAGAGGTGAAGTATTTGCTAGAAAGAATAAGGTTGAGATATCAGAAAAATATTATATGGCTATATCCCTTGAAATATATATTGATAGCCTGTTTAATATCATTTTTAGTAATATCGGTGGATTATAAATATACGTCAATTCATCAATATATACCAAAGTTTTTAATGACAAATAAATCTTTAGCTCAGACTATTTTGTCATCCTTGGTTTCTGCAATAATTACAATTACAACATTTACATTTTCTACAACTATGGTTGTACTTACAATGTATTCATCGCAGTTTTCACCGAGGGTAGTTCAGAATTTTTTATCTGAAAAGATGACATTAAAAGTTTTGGGCATATTTATGGGTGGATTTTTTTATTTTATAACTTCACTTCTCTTTATAAAGGGAGTAGAAAATAGCGATACCTTTATATCAGCAACGGTAGGAGTAATATATGCAGTTGTGTGCTTGATATACTTTGCTCTATTTATATTTAAGGTATCAGCCTCTATTCAGGCAAATAATTTAATTGAAGAATTATATAAAGAAGCCGGCGACTCAATAAAAAGAGCAGTAGACTCTCACCATGAATTTGCTTTTAAATGCAATGATTCTAGTATTATTGGAAAGAATAGAAAAAACTTTTTTAGTATAGCTTCAAATAAAAATGGATATATTCAAAGTATTGACTACATGGCAATTATGAAGTCAGTAAATTATAGTAATACTAGTATAAAGCTTGAGATCAGAAATGGTGATTTCATTGTGTTAGGTCAACCTTTGTTGGATATATATACAGACTCAGAGATATCATCAGAGGACATAAGAGATATATCTAACAAAATAAATGATTATATACTAGTAGATAATTCAAGAAATATAAGTTATGACTATATGTATGCAATTGAAAAAATAGTAGACATAAGCCTGAGAGCTATTTCTCCTGGAATAAATGATCCAAATACGGCTATACAGTGTATAAATATTCTAGGAATACTTCTTTCTATGATGTCCAAAGAAAGTTCAAATGCTTGTAGAATGTCACTAGATGAAGAAAATATAGAAATAATATATCAGTATTTCGATTTTAAAAACGATATTTATAAAACTTTTTATCAGATTGTAATATATGGGGGTCAAGATATATCTGTGGTTATGGCTATAATAAAGGCACTAAAAAATATATCCTATAATGCAGAAGAAGAAAATATAGAATTGTTAAATGAAATAAAAGACTATGTATATGAAAAGACACTCGGAAACTTTAAAAATGAAATGGATAAAGAAAAAATAAAAGAACTAATGCAATAAATAGAAGCTCCGAAATCGGGGCTTTTTGTATATAAAAATAGAATATTTTATTTAAGTAAAATAGATTAGAAGTTTAATAGTAAAAAAAATGGTGTAAATTATAAGAAACTAAATGTAATATATATTTGACTTTATGTTATATATATATTATAATAATCTTAAAGAAAGGGGTGCTTTAAATGAATACTCAAGATTTTGATATGGGATTTAGAAGCGGAGTATATATAGGGATAGTTGTTGCCATAGTAGTCTCTATTATACTTTGGAAAAAAATCAAAAAGAACAAAAAAGGTAAGTCAGTATATTATGATGAAAGACAAGAAAGAATAAGAGGACAGGCTTTTAGATATGGATTTTATGCAATGATAATTTGGATTGCCGCATCAAGTTTTATAGAATTTTTATTTGAGAGAACATTATTCGATAGAGGATCTTTTGCTATGATAACTGTTCTAGTAGGAGTTGGAGTAAATGTTTTTTATTCAATACTTAATGGTTCATATTTTTATGTTAATATGAATAAAAGAGGTTATATAATTATGTTGATAGTCTTTACAGCTATAAATCTTTTATCGGCTGTAATGATGATTATGTCTGGTGGTGTAATAGTAGACGGAATGCTTACATACAAGTCTATCAACCTACTTGTAACCATACTTTTAGTAGCAGTTCTTCTGGCTATTTATATCAGAGATAAGGCAGAAAAAATGTTGGAAAAAAGGGATGATGAGTAGTGAAAAATCTTAAAATGAAGGCTGCTAGAGCTGAAAAGGATCTATCTCAGAAAGAGTTAGCAGAAATAGTGGGAGTTACTAGACAGACTATAAGCGCAATAGAAAAAGGTGATTATAATCCGACCATCAATTTGTGCATAGCAATCTGCAAAGAACTAGGAAAAACACTAGATGAATTATTTTGGGAATAAAAATATATTTCTGGGGCAGCGATATTCGAAATTGTATATTTGAAAAAATAAAAATAATATAAGAGTATATAGTAAAACACATAGAAATAGCACTTGCTTAAAGTTTATCTTTAAATAGTTTATGCAATAACACTCTATGTGTTTTTTCTTTAGTATATTTTATCGGTCTTTTGCAAAAGTAGTATTGGCATTATCATCTGGATCATAAAACTCGCTATCTGAGTTTGTCAGGTATATTAAGGCAACTGTACTAAAAGCTTTCATATTATTATAAATCAATTTAGTTTTATCAACAGATGAGATCAAATTATCAGTCAAAGTGATGTATTGACTATCTTTTGTAGTAGATTTTAACTTATTAAGATAACTAGAAATTTCAAATATATTTATTTTGATATAGACAAACTGCTACACAAAATTGTGTAGCAGTTTATTTATATTATTTAATTTAATAATTTACTTTAAGTTTGCAAGTAAGTTCTTAGTGAATTCCCAAACTCTCTGAACAGATGATATACTCATATGTTCCTTTGGAGAATGAGCATCTCTGATGTTTGGTCCGTAGCTTAGCATATCTGTATTAGGAAGTATTCCCTTTAATAGACCGCATTCAAGGCCAGCATGTATAGAGTTTGCAATTGGTTCCTTGCCATACTGTTCAACGAAAGTCTTAGTAGCAATATCTCTTAATTCAGATTCAGCTTCAAATGGCCAAGCTGGGTATGCAGAGTATTCTCTTGCAGAACCACCAAATCTCTTTGTTAATATATTTAATCTGTCTAGTATTTCTCTAAGAGAGCTAGTAGATCCAGAACGAACAGATGTTATAAGAAGTATGTTTCCGTCCTTTTCTCCTATTATAGCATTGTTTAGAGAAGTCTGAACTAGACCTTCTATGTCCTTACTCATGTACTGAACACCATCAGGAAGAGTCATAAGGAATTCGATAATATTCATGCTAAGTTCCTTAGTATAAGCTTCTTTAGCTTCTACTTCTGTTAGGTTAACAGTTAGACCAGGATCTTCAACTCTGTATTCGTCCTTTATGTCTGCTACTATAGCATTTATCTTTTCAGTAACCTTTTCCATGTTGTCTGTAACTATTACTGCACTAGCCTTGCTTGGTATTGCATTGTGCTTTATACCACCTTCTATAGAAGCAAGAAGAACGTCATCCTTTACAGCGTTAAGTATTCTAGCAAGACCCTTTATAGCGTTTAATCTCTGCTTATTTATTTCTGAACCAGAGTGACCACCCTTTAATCCAGTTAATTCTATCTTACAAGCCTTACCTGAAACAGCTTCTTTAGCTATTGGGAAAGTCATATCTATATTAGAACCACCTGAACATCCAAGAAGGAATTCGCCTTCTTCTTCAGTGTCTATGTTTAGTAGACGAGTACCAGTTAAGTGTTCGCCAGTTAAAGCAGTAGCACCTTCCATACCGTCTTCTTCGCAAGTTGTTATTAATAGTTCAATTGGAGGATGTGGAATATCATCAGCATCTAGTATTGCAAGTCCGTATGCAACTGCTATACCGTCATCTCCACCTAAAGTTGTATTGTTGGCTCTCATTATATCGCCTTCAACAATCATTTCTATAGGATCCTTGTCGAAGTCATGATCAGAATCATCAGTCTTAACACAAACCATATCCATATGTCCCTGAAGTATAACTGCTGGAGAATTTTCATACCCCTTAGTACCAGGCTTCTTTATTATAACGTTTAAAGCCTCATCTTGATAAACTTCAAGATTTCTATCCTTAGCAAACTTTACTAAGAAATCACTAACTTCCTTTTCATTACCTGAGCTTCTTGGAATCTGATTTAATTCATAAAACCACTGAAATACTTCCTTTGGTTCAAGTTCTTTAATATTGTTCATCTTGTAAACCTCCTAAAATAAATAAGATTATAAAACATAATATGGTACATCCACCAATAATAAGAATATTTAAAAATTAAGTGTTGTAAACATACGCTGTTCAATTTTTATGATACAATATTTAGGCAAAAAATACAATAATCAAAGGGTGAAAATTAATTTAAATTTATTAATATTTAGATATTTTATCTAAATATTTAATTATAAAAATATGTTTTGGATACAGGAAAATTAAAGAAAGTATATATTTTAT
>Michael_p1__coassemble_1134_pt1 | contig 21541 bp, 21 predicted proteins | sample Michael_p1__metabat2_high_PE_009 | metagenome-assembled genome bin Michael_p1 | reverse complement strand
CTTTAAAAACTATACTCTTTTTAGTTTCCTGTTTTGCTGTATTTTCAAAGCTCACTTATTTTTATCTTTTTTAAAGATTTATTAATTATTTTTTTCAAATATTATTCTTAAACCTTCTAAAGATAAATCTGAATCTACTTCATCTATGACATCTGTTTCACTACATATAAGCTTTGCAAGTCCTCCAGTGGCAATTACTGTCGTCTCTGAATCATTTAGTTCTTTTTTCATAAGAGTTACTATCTTTTCTACCTGACCTGCATATCCATATATTATCCCTGCCTGCATAGCAGATACAGTATCCTTGCAAATTGTTACATCAGGTTTTACAAGTTCTACTCTAGGAAGCTTTGATGCTTTTTGGAACAATGCCTCACTAGATATCTTAACTCCTGGTGAAATTGATCCACCTAAATAATCACCTTCTTTTGAAATTGCACAATAAGTAGTCGCAGTTCCAAAATCTATTATTATTAAAGGCGTTTTATATTTTGCAATTGCCGCTACTGCATTTACTATTCTATCTGCACCTACCATTTTAGGATCGTAGTATTTTATATTTAATCCAGTTTTTATACCTGGTCCTACAATCAGTGGATTTATTTTACAGTATTTTTTGCAGAAATTTTCAAGAGAATGCATTACTGCAGGTACTACTGAAGATATTATTATATTTTCTATTGACGATAGTGGTATTTCACTAGCTTCAAATAAATTTTTTATTAAAACACCGTACTCATCAGATGTCTTATTAAGGTCTGTATTAATTCTCCAGTCCATAACAAGCTGCTTTCCATCATATATTCCAAGCACCATATTTGTATTTCCAACATCAAAAACTAATAGCATAATTTTAGTCCTTTCTATACCCATCTTGTTCTTATTTTTAAACATAATTTACTTCTTTTTTGAATAACATTTTTATTTTAACACCACAATTATATATAATCAAGAAATATTGTATACAAACAATATTTATCTTAACAAAATATTCTTATAAAAAATATTATATATAGGATTCAAGACCTCTTATTGAAATCTCTCCAGTAAACACAGTTTTTTCTTCTCCATCTTCAAATCTAACTTCCAAATTTCCATAGGAATCAATATTTAAAGCCTTAGCCTTTTTCCTTTTTTTCCCATCTATAACATAAATTTCTTTACCTATTACAGCCGATTTTTTTCTTAAAATATCTAAAACTTCATTTCTATTATCACATAAAAATTCCCTATACATCGCTTCAAATTCTTTAAAAAATTCCTGTAAAAAATCTTTTCTACTAACCTTATACCCTTCTTTTAAAAGGGAGCTTGCCTTCTCTTTGATCTCATCATCAAAATTTTCATTATATAGATTTATACCTATTCCAATTACTATATAAAATATTCTATCTATCTCTGCACTCATTTCTGTAAGTACACCTGCTATTTTCTTACCATTTAAAATTATATCATTAGGCCACTTTATTTTTGCATCTATTCCCATATTTTCAAAAGCTGATACAAGAGCTGCTCCTGCCAATTGAGTCAAAAAACTCGCCTTTACAATAGCTATCTCAGGTTTTAAAATTAAACTAAAATAAAGACCCTCTTCTTCCTTAGATATCCAACGTCTTCCAGTTCTACCCTTCCCTTTTGTTTGTTCATTAGCTATTACAACAGTTCCTTCAGGAGATTTATTAGCTATTTTGCCTGCATATATATTTGTTGAATCTATTGTTTCAAAGTATTCTATATTCTGTCCAATAAATTCTGTATTTAAATTTTTCTTTATCTCATATGGAGTTAAGTTGTTGCTAATTTTACCTTTTAAGGCATATCCCATACCACTTCTTGACTCTATATCAAAACCTTCTTTTTTTAAATTATTTATATGTTTCCATACTGAAGCTCTTGATATTCCAAGTTTTTCAGAAATATCCTCTCCAGAAATATATTCTTCTTGGCTATTTGATAAAATATCCATTACTCTTTCCTTTGTCGATTTGGACTTAATATCTATGTTTGACATTTTTTCCTCCCATTTACTTGCTATTTTCTATATTATACTACATAGTAACTGCAATTTGGCATCCCATTAAAAAGTGCATTAATTTTTCACAAAAAAACTGTAGCCCTAAGGCTACAGTAAATTTTATTATATTTCTTTATTTCCCTTTTCAATTGACTCAATAGTTTCTTCTATTGCTTTACTATTTTCTTCTTCATCATGTAAAGCTAAAGTCATATTATATGCTTCTATGAACTGCTTGTCATCAAGTGTTTCATATTCAAGAAGTGCTCTTGCTATGTAATCAAGTCTATCCTGATTTTCCTTCAATAGAGCTCTTGTCTTTGCATAGGCTCCATTTATTATCTTTCTTACTTCATCATCTATTTCAGCTGCTACTTCTTCTGAATACTCCTTAGTATGACCTATGCTATTTCCTATAAATACTTCATCATTTGTATCATATGTTACAGGACCTAGTCTATCACTCATACCATATCTTGATACCATAGCTCTTGCCATTGCAGAAGCTCTTTCAAGGTCATTTGATGCCCCTGTAGATATATCATCTAGATTTATCTCTTCAGATACTCTACCAGCCAAAAGAACTATTAATTCCTGCATCATTTCACCCTTAGTTGTATAGTACTTGTCTTCTGTTGGAAGCTGCATTGTAAAGCCTCCAGCCATACCTCTTGGTATAATTGTTACCTGATGAACAGGATCCATAAGATCAAGCACATGGGCACATACTGCATGTCCACCTTCGTGATAAGCTGTAAGTATTCTTTCCTTTTCACTTATTACTCTTGATTTCTTTGCAACTCCTACTACAACCTTAGTTATAGATTCTTCAATAGATGCCATAGAAATCTTTTCTTCTTTTTTTCTAGCAGTAAGTATAGCTGCTTCATTCATTATATTTTCTATATCTGCAGGTGTAAATCCTGGTGTACTCTTTGCAAGAACTGAAAGATCTACATCGTCTGCTAGTGGTTTCTTCTTTGAATGAACCTTAAATATAGCTTCTCTTCCATTTACATCTGGCTTTCCTACTACCACCTGTCTGTCAAAACGACCAGGTCTTAAAAGAGCAGGGTCTAAGATGTCTGGTCTATTAGTTGCAGCCATTATTATGATTCCTTCATTGATTCCAAAACCATCCATTTCAACTAAAAGCTGATTCAATGTCTGTTCTCTTTCATCGTGTCCACCACCAAGACCAGCTCCTCTTTTTCTTCCCACTGCATCTATTTCATCTATGAATATAATTGCAGGAGCTTCCTTCTTAGCTTGCTCAAATAAATCTCTTACTCTTGAAGCACCGACTCCGACAAACATTTCAACGAAGTCCGAACCACTTATACTGAAAAATGGTACTCCAGCTTCTCCTGCTACAGCTCTTGAAAGGTATGTTTTACCTGTACCTGGAGGTCCTACTAATAATATACCCTTTGGAATTCTAGCTCCAAGTTCTGTATATCTCTTAGGATGTTTAAGAAAATCGACTACTTCTTGAAGTTCTTCTTTTTCTTCCTTCAAGCCAGCTACTTCCTTAAATGTAACCTTGTCTTTATCACTATCTTTGTGAACCTTAGCCTTTGACTTTGCAAAGTTCATAACTTTTCCGCCTCCACCTTGAGACTGATTCATTAGAACAAAGAAAGCGACAACCATAAATACTAACAACAATAATGTAGGTAGCATTTCTAATAACCATGGAGTTTTAGGTTTCGGCTCTGCACCGACTTTCAATTTCTTATTCTCTATACTATTCAGTATACTGTCAGAAAGTTTATTTCCCATTACTTCCTGAGGGATGTAAGACTTAAACTTTGTCTTTCCGTCTTTTAAGGTACCTTCAATACCTGTTTGGTCAACAATCTGTAAAGACGATATGTTTCCTTCTTGAAGCTCTTGATAAACCTTTGAGAAGTCCATATCCTTAACCTTCTCATTTTGACCACCAGAATATTGCACTATAAATACTATGAGAAGTAGCATTACTAGGTATGTTCCAGCACCCTTTAGTGTTCTATTCAATAAGTTTCCTCCTCCATTCCTATTAAATTGTAAGAATCTATTCTAATGTAAATTCAAGTATTTTCTCTGTATTTTCATCAACCAAGTAATTTGCACTTATTCTGTATCCACATACAGATACAATATTACTATCATTTACAATAAGAGGAACAAAAGATCTTTCTTCTCTCGGTATTTTCATACCAATAAATAATTCTTTAATCTTTTTTGTTCCACCTCGTAATATTATTTTATCACCTTGATGCCTATTTCTCAATGTTATATTTCCTTTTATCTTTCCAAAATCTAGATATTGTACATTTTCACCTAAAGTTTCTGCATTGAAATCTGCTGCATCAACAATTTCGCTTTTAAATGTTTTTCCCAATTCTGCTATATAAACTTCTTTTCCTGGCTCTATTTCATAGTTATATTCTATTTTTTCATAATTTATCTCTTTCAAACTAATTAAAATATAGTCGTTAAATCTATAGGCATATAGTCCTCTTGGCAGATTAATTTTTTTACCATTTTTGTTTTTGCCCATAAGAGTTAGTACTTCTTCTATATGTTTTTTATCTATTGAGTTTGCATCTCCTAAAACTTCTCTTATAGCTTTAATTATCAATCTATTTTTTATGGCTTCATGCTCTTTTTCTAAAAGGTCTACAAATATATATACTCCATCTTCATACTTTCTACAGACTTCATTGTATGAAATATCAACCTGTGAGTCTATGTAATCGCTATCAACCTTGATATTTTTCGACATCCTAACTATGCTTCCAACAATATTTTCATTAAACTCTTCTTTCATATATGGAAGTATTTTTAATCTGATTTTGTTTCTTGAATATATTGCTTCTAGATTAGTACCGTCTATTCTTGGAGAAAGATTATTTTCTTTACAGTAATTTTCAATATCTTCTCTTGATATATCGAGAATTGGTCTTATAATACCACCTTCTCTTTTGTATTCAATTCCTCTAAGACCTTGAAGTCCTGTTCCTCTCATAATTCTCATAAGTACCGTTTCAGCTTGATCATTTTTGTTATGCCCAATGGCTATTTTATCTGCAGATAGTTTTTTTCTAATTTCATTAAATATTTCATATCTTAATTTTCTTGCACCATCTTCCAAACCAAGCTTGTTATCATTGCAATACTTTGGTACATCTATAGCTCTTATAAAACATGGAATCTGAAGTTCTTCACAGAGTTTCATTACATAAAGAGAATCCATATATGCATCTAATCCTCTAATCTTATGATTTAAATGAGCTGCAAATATTTTTAAATTCATCTCTTTTGACATTCTATGAAGAATATGTAATAGACAAACAGAATCAGGTCCACCTGACAGCGCCACTACAATACCTTCATTTTCCTCTATAAGATTGTTTTCTTTTACTGTTTTCAAAACTTCTTCGTATACCATACTTTCCTCCAAACAATCTATATATAATTTAGGGTAGTAACTGTCTAAGTCCATTTTATATACAGCCTCAGTTAATTACTACCCTCTTTTATTATTCGGAAATTACTTTAATCTCCACTCTGTTATTAGCATCCATAAGTCCATCTATAGATACCTTATAATCCAAATTAAGTTTTATTTCCTCTTCTTCTATCCTTTTGGCAATTTTATATGTATATAAACTCATATCAAAAGTACCGTATGGTGTTTTATATTCAGATCTGTGATTTTTATCTTCTCTAAATCTCATATTTGATATAACTTCACCTGACTTCAGTATTATTACTTCGTCATCAGATATTTTTATAGTTCCTTTTGAGTCTTTCACCGTATCATATTCTAAAAAATTAATATATACGCTTCCATTTTTCTCAATTCTCTTTCCATTGTAGAAACTCTCTATAGTCTGCTCCTCACCATTATCTAGGTACTGAGACATTTTCATTCTAATTTTTACGTCTCTTGATTCCATACTCTCACCTCTCTGTCGCCAGCAAAATAAAAGTTCCTAATACTTTTGTATTTCAACTTTTTCTATTTCTGGTATTTCCCTTTTTAAAAACTCTCCTGCTACCTTTGAAAACTGCTCATTGATATCAGAAACAAAGTATTTACATACTCCTTCTTCTTCTCTTTCATTTAGCATAGAGTTTTTCTTTAGGACTTTCTTTAAACTTAAAGCCGTTTCTTTAGCTGGATTTATAAGCTTTATATCCATTCCAACAGCTTCTCCTATTGTTCTTTTGAGTATTGGATAATGAGTGCATCCAAGCACTATGGAATCTACTCCAGCATCAACAAGTTCATCAAGATACATATGAGCTGCTATAGATGATATTTCCTCATTTGCCCAACCTTCTTCTGCTAGTGGAACAAATAAAGGACATGCTTTACCTATTACTTCCACACTATTATCTATACTATGTATTACCTTATTGTATGCTTTTGAGTTTATAGTTGCAGATGTTCCTATTACACCTACAACCTTATTTTTTGTATATTCTACAGCAGATTTTGCCCCTGCGTCTATTACTCCCATAATAGGAATATCATACTTTTCTTGAGACTCTACAAGAGCTCTTGCTGTAGCTGTATTACAGGCAATTACTATTGCCTTTACATCTTTTGTTAAAAGGAAATTTATAGCTTGAAAAGTATATTTCATTATAGTTTCCTTCGATCTATGTCCATATGGAACTCTAGCCGTATCTCCAAAATATATAATATCTTCATTTGGAAGACGCTTATTTATTTCTTTTAGTACGGTAAGTCCTCCTAATCCTGAATCAAATACTCCAATTGGTCTCTTATCCATCTGTTACACTGTCTCATCTTGCATCAACTCTTCCACCATAAATTGTTCTGTTCTTTCTATGTGCTCTTTAGCGAGTTTTTCTGCAAGATCTCCATCTCCTTTCTTTAGAGCTTCCATAATTTTACTATGTTCTTCGACAATATTTACAGCTGAGCTATATTCAGACATATATTTCAATCTAAATCTATAAGCTGGTTCCCATATAGCCAACATAGTACTTTTTAATCTAGCATTACCTGTTATTTCAAATATAAAGTTATGGAACTCCTCGTCTACCTTCAGCATATTTTCTAAGTCTTTTTTATCTGCCAAATCCTTTAAAACTGCTGATATTCTCTCTAGTTCTTTTATTTCATATTTTGTTATTCTTTCTGCCGCATAGTATGCTGCCATCCCTTCAAGTCCCACTCTAAGTTCAAGTATATCGAAAAGATCTTTTTTGCTAATACTTGCAACATATGCGCCTTTTCTAGGAAGCATTATAACCAAACCTTCTAATTCAAGCTTTCTAATAGCCTCTCTTACCGGAGTTCTGCTAACACCTAATTGTTCTGCTAGCTGTATCTCCATAAGTCTTTCTCCAGCCTTCAAAGTTCCATCCATTATTGCCGTTCTAATGTTTTCAAATACAACATCCCTTAGCGGTTTGTAGTTGTCCAATGTAAGATTATTTATTCCCATATATCTCAACCCCCTTATCTGAAGTGGAAGTAATATAGGTTTGTCTATACTTCTTCCTCAACACATTACTACATTTTTTTATACTTCTATAATCATTGAAAAAACCGAAAACTGTCGGTCCGCTTCCACTCATCATCGTTGCATATGAGCCAAACTTATTCATAGTTTTTTCTATTTTTTCTATTTCTTTACACCATGATTTTGTAACTGGTTCTAAAACATTTCCCATTGCGTCTACTATTTTTTCCTTATTTTTCTCCTGAAGCCCCTCAATAAGAAGCTTGTTATCAGGTCTTTCTAAAGGATTAAAATTTTCTTCATACATAAAATCAAATTTTTTATAAACTCTCTTAGTGGACACAAATATGTCTGGCTTACATATTAACACTCTGATGTTTCTGTCAAGAAAAGGAAGTTTCTTTAAGTCTGTACCTGTTCCTGTAGCAAGATAGGTGCCGCCTTTTATACAAAATGCAATGTCAGATCCTAGTTTTTTCGACTCCTCTAACATCTCTTCTTCGCTCATACCTAAACTGAAGAGTTTGTTTAGTCCAACAAACATAGCTGCAGAATCAGTACTTCCGCCTGCCATTCCTGCTGCTATAGGTATGTTCTTTTCAAGAAAAATACTTACGCCTGAATCTATGGCATATTTCTCCCTTAAAAGCTCCCAAGTTTTGTATATTATATTTCTTTTATCTAGCGGAACATCAGAATTAGAACTAGTAATTTTGAAACCTTTTTCGGCCTTTCTTATGATAATATAATCAGAAAGATTGACTGATTGCATAACCATTTCTACATCATGATAGCCATCATCAAAAATCCCTTTTATATCAATTGACAAATTTATCTTTGCCCTTGCCCTCAGCCTTACACTGTTTTCCATGTATACCTCCAAATAAATTGACTCTAATTCTTATCAGTCCTTTGGAAAAATATGGACAAAAGCAATTTTTTGCATATATTTTTCCAAAGAAAAACAAAGTTTAATATTAATTATGCAGTATATTAAAGAATTAACTATGCAATATATCAAAAAACTGATACTATTATTATGTAATATAGTTCTAATATTCATATTTAAAAACTTATCCTGCAAATGTATTCACAATACAATATTATCCTACATTTTTATTATACTACAAATCAAATAATCTGTGTTAATAAAATAAAAATTATACAACACTTATGTATCCAATGGTTATGATTTTTATTTAAAGTGTTTTTTATACATTTTTCTTAACTTTTAAATATTAACTTTCTATTTACTGGCTACTAAAATAGCCTTTCTCTAATTAATATTTTTTAATAGATACTTTATATATTCTAATATTTTATAACAATTAACTTAACTCTTTCTATACATGTCTTTTTTATTATTATAGCTTTTTATTTTTCTATTTACTTATTGATAAGAACAAAGAAAAAAGCTGTTATATGCTTCATACCTAGCAATAACAGCCTTTATCTATATGGTGTAAAAATACACCTTACTCTCTTTATTAACTTTTTCTCTTACAGTTTATCTAGCTAATTTTCTTATTATTACTCTTAAAAACTTTAATTTTTACAGTTTCTGTAAGTAAGTCTGAATAACTATATGCTACTCTTCTGTAACCTTCTGTATTCTCTCCGTGTCCTACTCTAATAACGAAAACACTTGGATATACTGTTTCCAAAACACCTTGCTTTGTAACGATCTGCTTTCTTCCTTTATTTGCCTTAAGCAATATTTTCTTGCCAACATACTTTTCCAACGTATGTCTAATATTATCCAATGTAGCTGTTGTTGCCAAAAATATCACCATCCTTCAAAATGTATTCTTATTGTATCACATTTCAGAAATAAAGTCAAGTAAACTTAATATTTTACATTAAGAAACCGTTTCTGTCAATAACTTTTCCCATATTCCGAAAATTATTTTTTCTCTAAAATACATAATGTATCCAACTATCTTAAAATGTGAATATTAGATATATTTTGCCCTTTAACCATTTGTATAGGTCGAATCATACATGCTGTACAAAGATATAATGTACTACTTTTTCTCTATTATTTAAAAACATTTTTTCTATTTTTTATAGATTTTTTTATTCAACTATTTATCAACTTAATTATCAGTATATATAAAAAGACGGCATTACTGCCGCCCTAATTACTAACTTTTATTTTCACTCTATATTACTTTCCACAGCACTTCTTATACTTCTTACCGCTTCCGCATGGACATGGGTCGTTTCTTCCAACCTTAGCTTCCTTATTTACTATTATCTTAGACTTCTTGTATTCCTTCTGAGTCTTTAATCTATAATCTTCAGGAAGTATATCATCCCAACCTCTTAAATTATATAGCCAGTGAGCTTCTACATGTACCATATTGTAATATAGCTTTTCCCAGTCTATTTTTATACTAATATTAGTATCTTCTTCTATCTTTTCTAGATCCTGTTCTATCTCTATGCTTTCATTAACACCATCTAAGAATCCCATGAAAAATTCTGGTGTTGTCTTATATTTCTTAGCTAGTTCAGACACCTTTCCTGCTATAAGATCTGTCTTTTCCTTTAAAACAGTATCATATATATTTGTTTCAGCCTTTAAAAATTCTTCCCAGAACTTTATTTCAGCTTCTTCACTTACGTGTTCTTCACTTAATTTTTTCCAGTTTTCAAATAACATTTTGTTCCTCCAATTCGTAACTTTATGAGTTTCACAATACTTATGTTACCATAATTTATGCGTTTTTTCTATAGGAAATAGCATTTTAAGTACCTCTATAGCTCTGTTTTGCTCAATAAAGAAAGGACTTGTCGCTATAGTAATTAAGTCTGCCTTATCTATATATTCCCTTACTCTATTAAGCTTCCAATCAAAATCAATATAGTCCATATCCTTTGAAAAGAAGTCGAGATCTATATCGAGTACATATTTTTCTACTAGCTCTCTTTCCAAACTGTATGTGGAGTCAACTATATCCACATCATCAAATATCTTGTGATATAATGCAGGCTGTATAAAGCTACCCACATTTAATACCTCATTTGTATACCTTATAACATCTTCTAAATTTTCTATATCTACTTCATAACTGTTAGGCTTTCTAGTGTCCTTATGTTGATCAACATGCAAAAGTCTTATTCCCTTTTCGAATTTTTTCTCCTTTAATGCTTTGCACCAGAAAAAAAATGAATGGTTGTGATTATCAAAAATATAAACTTCCTTATTTTTATAGTCACCTTCAAGCTTTAATCTATACATATTGGCAAGCCCAATACATTTATTTTCTATTCCTTCATCTATTTCTATAAAAACTGCTTCAGAACCTATAGAAACACTAGATATTTCACTTTCAATAAGCTGGGGTACATATATTTTTCTTTCCTTTCTTTCTTCGTAGGAAAATATATTATTTCCCAAAGGCTTATCTATATAAAATCCTCCATAACTTATACTATCCATACTTCACCTCTAAGCTTTTATCTTAATTAAAAAATATTCCATGGATATTCATTTGGTGGGTTAGATACAAATGTCATCTTTTCTTTTTTTGTAGGGTGAACTATTTCAAGCTTTGTAGCCCAAAGAGCTATTTGCTGTCCCACCTTGGCTACAGAAGAGTATCTTTGATCTCCATATAGAGGGTGCTTTCTTGAAGCAAATTGCACTCTAATCTGATGAGGTCTTCCTGTTTGAAGATCAATTTCTACAAGAGAATACTCACTTCGATTATCCCTTGATAGTGCAGAAGATATTCTTCTATAACTTAACCTAGCTTCTTTGGCATCATTTGTGTTTTTATCCACAACACTTACCATATTTTTCTTCTTATCTTTAAGTAAGTAATCCACATAATCCCCAGACTTTTCACACTTACCTAAAACAACTGCTTGATATGATTTTTTCATAGTTCTAGTTCTTACCTGATCTGAAAGCCTTGATGCTGCTTTAGATGTTCTTGCAAATACCATAACTCCACCTACAGGTCTGTCTAATCTATGAACAAGCCCCATAAACACATTACCTGGTTTATTATATTTTTCCTTTACATATTCCTTACAAAGCGTCAACATATCCACATCTTTTGTGTTATCAGCTTGGGATAATACATTAGGTATTTTTTCAACTACCAGTAGGTGATTATCCTCATATATTACCTTTAACTTCATTTCTTAACCTCTTACACTTTCCCAACGTCCAAATATTCCACATGGAAGAACTTTTCCATCTCTTGATGCGGGTATTCCTATTTCTCCTGCATATACATTTCCATTTCTAGATTTTTTCCCTATTGTAGTTTCTAAAATATTTTCTAGAACTATAGGTGAAAATCCTGTAGTATATGAATTTATTAGCATGAAAAGAGGCTTGTCAGATACAACTTTCATACATAGTTCAAGAAAATCATAAAGCTTGTCTTCTATCTTCCAAACTTCACCTTTAGGTCCTCTTCCATATGATGGTGGGTCCATTATAATTGCATCGTACTTGTTCCCTCTTCTTACTTCTCTTTCAACGAATTTAAATACATCGTCAACTATAAATCTTACCTTTCTGTCTTTTAGACCAGATAACTCTAAATTTTCTTTCGCCCAATTTACCATTCCCTTTGCAGCATCTACATGACAAACTTCTGCTCCTGCGTATGCACAAGCTACTGATGCTCCACCAGTATATGCAAATAGATTGAGAACCTTTATAGGTCTATCTGCCTTCTTAATCTTGCTCATCATCCAATCCCAATTGGCTGCCTGCTCTGGGAAAAGTCCTGTATGCTTGAATCCTGTTGGCTTTATTTTAAAAGTAAGTGGACCATAATCTACTGTCCACTGATTAGGATACTTCTTTTTAACTTCCCAACTTCCACCACCTTTGTTGCTTCTGTGATAGTGCCCGTGTGGATTTTTCCAAAGACCGCTTTCTTTTGCTATCGGCCATATAACCTGTGGGTCAGGACGTCTTAAAACATAGTCTCCCCATCTTTCAAGCTTTTCGCCACTTCCCATATCTATCAATTCATAATCTTTCCATCTATCTGCTAGTATTAACATATATTTCCTCCTCTTTTTTTTACTTTCTACACCCTATTTACTCGACACTTTATTTCCAAAACATCCAATTTAAATTTCAATAAAATTTATAAAAAAACTATCTACCATATGTAGATAGGCACATTCTAAAAAATCAAGCAAAGATTATTATATCATAATTTTAAGAGAAATATAGCAAAATCATTGAAATTAGTGCCTTATACAAAAATTTATTTTTGCAAATTTATATAAACTTTATAATACAAATCTTGAAATTGTTTTATAGCATCTCTTCTTTTATTTTCTAAAAGATGTTATACTCATTGTAATGAATATTTTAATAAGGAGTGATATTATGTTAAGCGAAAATTTACAAAATGCACTAAACGACCAGATCAACTTTGAATATTATTCAGCATATACTTATTTAGGTATGGCTGCATATGCAGAAGACCTTGACTTCCCAGGAGTTGCAAACTTCTTCAAGGTTCAGGCACAGGAAGAGCTAGACCACGCAATGACTATATATAGCTATGTTTTCCAAAAAGGTGGACGCGTTGTTCTTGACTCTATCGACAAACCTAGATTTGAATATGAAAGTCTTCTAAATGTATTTGAAGAAGGTTTAAAGCACGAACAGACTGTCACTAAGAGAATTTACAATTTAGCAGATATAGCTCTTGAAGAAAAAGAACATGCTACTATGAGCTTTTTAAGATGGTTTATAGATGAACAAGTTGAAGAAGAAGAAAGTTTTACAAACCTTGTTAAGAAGGTTAAAAGAGCAGCTAATAACGAAGCTAGCCTTTATCTTCTGGATGATGAACTTTCTACTAGAGCATATGTTCCTTCTGTACCACAGGGTTCATCAAACTAATATTAAATTGAATGATTAGATTTATAGCAATAAAAATAGTTTAATCTATTGTTTCTTGCTTAAATTCTGACTATAAAAAGCCTTGCAGTATATACGCTGCAAGGCTTTCTTTAAATTTTATTTATGTATAATAAAAAAAGAACCACAATTGTGATCCTTTTAATACTTTTTATTTAGATATCTTACTCTGTAAATTCACTTTCCGTTGCTTTCATCGCTTCAAGCGTAGATGCTAGTAGTTCATCTAGTTCCCAGCCTAGATTTTCTGCCCCCTGTCTAATTACATCTCTTGAACAAGCTGCTGCAAACTTCTTGTCTTTAAACTTCTTTTTTACAGACTTTAACTCCATATCTGATACACTTTTTGAAGGTCTCATTAAAGCTGCCACGCCTATTATCCCTGTTAATTCATCACATGCAAATAATATTTTTTCCATTTCTTTTTCAGGTTTTGAACTACATTCTGTAAGTCCGTATCCATGACTTGTTGTTAAATATATTACAGTTCATACCGCTTTTCCATATTATATAAAATCATTCTTTATTATACTTTTTAATATGTAATCTAGCTTTTCTAATGAAAAACCAGCAATAAGTATTTTTTTAACATGAATTCAAAATTGTTAAAATTTTTCATACAAAATATTTAAATTCTGTTGACAATTAAATTAATATAATATATAATTTTCTTTAATCCCTAGTAAAATACTCGGATTTAAAAAGACAAAGGAGATGTTGAGATGAAAGTTAGACAATTAAAAACAATTATAACTACTGCATTTGGAGGAATCTCTTGTTGTTGTTGCTGTTGTAAGTAGCAAATTGCCAGAGATTTAATAATCGGTAATTTGCGTAAATCTAAGATATTTTAAATAAAAATTATCAACTAAGACTTAACTAATAGCGAAAAGTTATATTTTCTAATAATTTATTCGCATATGACAGTAATATATATGAAAAAGGAGAAACTAAAAATGAAGAAGAATGTAATCGAATTAATTGGTAACACACCACTTGTTAATATCTCTAAGATAGATAATAATGTATTTGTAAAGCTTGAAGGTAAAAATCCAGGCGGTTCTATAAAAGATCGTGCTGTACTTGGTATGATTACTGGAATGGAAGAAAGAGGCGAGCTAAAGCCAGGAGACAGAATTGTAGAAGCCACAAGCGGAAATACAGGTATTGCAGCGGCTATGATAGGAATGAATAAGGGATACCCTGTTACTATTATTATGCCTGAATCCATGAGTCAAGAAAGAAGAAGCTTAATAAGAGCATACGGCGCAGAGTTAATACTTACTGATGCTGCAAAGGGTATGCAAGGTACAATTGATAAAATGAATGAGCTTTTAGATACTGGGAATTATAAGTCTCTTAAGCAGTTTGATAATCCGGACAATCCTAAGTTCCACTATCAGACTACTGGACCAGAGATATATTCAGAACTTAATGATGTAGATATTTTTGTAGCTGGAATAGGTACTGGTGGTACTGTAAGCGGAATCGGAAAATATCTTAAAGATCAAAACCCTGATATTATGGTATTTGGTGTTGAACCAGCTTCATCACCACTTATAAATGAAAAGAAGGCTGGACCTCATAAAATACAGGGAATTGGAGCAAACTTTATACCAAAGAACTTCAATGCAGATGTTATAGATGAAGTACTTACTATAACAGATGAAGATGCTTTTAATATGGTAAGAGAAGTAGCTGCTAAGGAAGGTTTACTTGTAGGTATTTCTGCAGGTGCAAATATTTATGCGGCACAACTTCTTGCAAAAAAATATCCAGGCAAAAAGGTTGTTACTGTCGCTCCAGATGGTGCAGACAAATATATGTCTATGAATATATTTTAATCTAGGAAAGAGGCTCGCAAAATGAAATTTATTAAAAATATTGATTATATATTAGAAAACGACCCTGCCTCTGGTAGAGGTGGTTCAAAATTTTTAGCTAGACTGAAAGTGTTTATTATATACCCTTCAGTCCATGCTCTTATTGGACATAGCATTTCACATGCTCTAAACAATGTAGGGCTAAAATTTATAGCAAGACTAACTTCACAGATTTTTAGATTTTTCACTGGAATAGAAATACATCCAGGTGCCACAATAGGTCACAGTATTATGATTGACCACGGTATGGGTGTTGTAATTGGTGAAACTGCTGAAGTTGGAAATAGGGTAACTATCTATCAAGGTGTTACTCTTGGTGGAACTGGAAATCACACAGGTAAAAGACATCCAACAGTTGGTAATGATGTAATAATTGGCTCTGGTGCTAAGGTACTAGGTCCCATTACTCTTGGTGATGAAGTAAAGGTTGGAGCAAACAGCGTTGTCCTTAACGATGTTCCAAGTGGAGCTACAGTAGTTGGAATACCTGGAAAAATAGTAAAAATAAAAAACAGTAAATACAATTCAAAAATAATTGAATTAAATGAAAGAAGAGCAGCAGACAATATGTATTATATTTAAAATATGTAAGCATTTTAAATATTATAATTTATCGATTAAAAAAACTCCTATTACAGGAGTTTTTTATTTTATTTATTTTTTTATCTACTATTATATTACTTACTCTTATTTTCCTTCCTAATATAAGATAAAAATTTATCCACTGCTTTTGTAGTATTTTTTTTATCTCTAAAAGCCATTCCAATCTCTCTATACATTGGTTTTTCTAATTCTTTTACAACTATATTATATGAGGCTCTCTTCATAATAAGCTCCGGTATAATACTTATACCAAGTCCACTTTCTACCATTGACATTATTGCATAGTCATCCCATGTAGTAAAATCTACTTTTGGTTTAACTCCGTTTTCTTCCAAAATCTTTGCTATATCTGATTTTTCTCCTTTTTCAAGAAGCATAAAAGAATCATCTGCCAATCTTTCCATAGGGAATTTATCACAATTTGCTAGAGGATGATCTTCTGGCAAAATAACCAGCAATCTATCTCTTTCAAGAAATTCAATCTCAAGATTGGTAGACATAGCTGGAAGTCTAATAAATCCAAAGTCTACTCTTCCATCCATTATCCACTTTTCAATTTCAGTGTAATCTCCCAAAAGTATTTCATATTCAATATTTGGATAATCTTTTCTAAATTTTTTAATAACATTAGGCAATCTATAGGTTGCTATACTGGAAAAAGTTCCTATTCTTATAAGTCCTGATTCCAAGCCATTTATTTCCTCTACCTCTCCTTGCAACTTTTCATATTCTCTACATACACTTTTTATAAAAGGATATAGCTTTACACCTTCTGATGTAAGTCTAACTCCAAACTTTCCCCTTTCAAGAAGGGATATATTCCACTCTTTTTCTAAATCTGCAATCATCCTACTTATACCCGATTGAGAATAATTCAATACTTCTGCAGCTTTTGTAAAACTTTTGTATTCGACAGTTTTTATAAATGCCATATACTTTTGTATATTCATATCCATATTTATCCCCCCTTTCTAATAAAACTATAACTTTAAAAAAACATTCCATTTTAAAGCTCACTTTTCTTTTATAGACATATTTTATTTACTTATGCAACATATTATAATTAAATAAAGCATTTTTTATCTATTACAAATCCTCATCTATATCATGATAATTATTCGTTTTTATAATCTATACATCTATGATAATATAGATATAGACAGTTTTCAAGAGGGACATTAATTAAAATTTGTAACGCTTATAGCATAATTGCTATTTATAAATACCTTTTAGAAAACTTTTTCATCCTGTATATATATGTATTGGCGCTAATACATATATATACAAACCATCATTTCAAACAATGAAATGATTTAATATGTAGATACAATCCATTCATAATAAACATTAAAAAGTAGACCATGCATCTACTCAAAAAGGGGGCTCCACTAGCCCCCTCTTCCATTTTTTGACCAATTTATTTTATCATTTCTAATTTTATAAATAATTCTTTTTTATAAAATTTCACATAAATAAACCGACCTTTAAATACTAGATTAGATCTTTAGCATCAAGGTCGGTATAAAATACTCTATTCTAATTCTGAAATTATAAGTAGCCTTTCTCTATTATTAGGATATGGATGACATGTCATTAATATAAGTTTTGATTTATCATCTTCTCTATAGAACTGACTCCAATCATCATTTTTTACTATCTTTTTTCCTACTACTTTATAGTTTAATTTTCCATTCTCAGTAGAAACCTTTATAGAATCTCCATTTTCTAATTTATCTATATTTAAAAATGATTGTTCTCCGTTATAACCACCTCTATGCCCTGCTATAACACTTGTAGTTCCTTTGTTCAATGATGGAATATCTGTGCCTTCTACAACTCCAGTTCCTTCTCTCAATTCCTTATCACTTGTACCTGGAAATATAGGAAGTAGTACTTTTTCCTTATCTATCTCCACAAATCCAATTTCATCACTTAATTTCTCTCTACTGTTTTTAGGCTCATTTTGGACTTTATTTCCTTTTGAGATACTTTTTAAATTAGGAGTACTTTCTTTTTTTATATTTCTTTCAAAACTCTCTTGGGCTGATCTGATTCTATCATATTGTAATTTCTGATTATATTTATATACAAATAATCCCAAAACAGAAATTACTATTATTAGAACTCCAGCCCCTCTTAAAATTTTTTTTAAAATATTATTTTTTGTTTTCTGATTTCTCATTTTTTCTTCCTAAGAATATCATTATTCCACCTAATGCTATTGCTGCATATAGGTATACATCTAAACTTAGTCCATCTCCTGTTACAGGTAATGTATTTTTACTTGACTTTATATACTTCACCTTATTTTCAGAGCTTCCATTTGAATTGTTATTTCCACCTCTTGAAATTCTTCTGTTATTTCCACTATTTCTTGGTTTCTCAATTAGAACTATTGAATCCTTTGGTTCTTCTGGTTTTTCCTTCTCTGAATCCTTTGGTTCCTCTGGTTTTGGATTTGTTTGATCTTGTAATTTTGTATTTTCTAAGATAACTGTCACAGGATCTATAAACCTTGTACTTAATAAATTTTGATAGTATTCAGATTTACTTTTATTTTCATATGGAGTATATAGATATAAAGTCATATTAGATGGTGCTTTTTTTAAACTTTCATCTATATCTAAGCCTTTACCTATAAGAATTTCGTACGCCCTTTTTTCATTTAAACTACCTTCATATCTATTATTAACAACACCACCTGAATCTGTAAAATACCAAATAGCTTGCTGTGTAGCTCTTCGAAACTCATTATCTGAAAGTCCATACTTTTCTTGTAATCCAACTTTATTATGAGGATAACCATTATATATTGCCTTCAAAACTGCTTCTTTTAAATCTTCGCCTTTTAACACTTCTCTGCTAGCTTTTTCTTCAAATAACTTTCCTGTACCATACTCTGCAAAATATTCTAGTTTCTTATTTATAACGGAATCTTCTTTTGGTGGTAATTGTTTCTTTGCATTAAAACAATAAACTACTGTTTTATTATTACTATCACCCTTTGGATAAACATATATGAGATCATATCTATCTATACTGCTTTTTATAATTTGATTTGTATACGCTTTAAAAACACTATCTATGTTTACTGAGTTATCTTCTTTTACTGTAAATTCAACTGGTTCACTCGCTTTATAGCCTTTTGGGGCTTCTTCTTCTACCATCTTATATGTACCAGGCTCTAAGCTTAATTCCAGTGGAGAGTTTCCTGATTCCCAATTCTTAACCTCTGTCTCTTTACCATCTTCAACTTTGAAAAGCTTTAATTTTGCACCACTAAGCTCTCCCATCTTATTCACTTCTGTTTTACTTAACTTCACATTTATAGGAGTTGCAGTATTTTTATTCTCTTCTTCTTTTTTATGATCTATTAAGACATTCACTTCTTTATCTTTATTTTTTTCTTCTTCTGTACTATTTATTTTACTTTCTTCATTCTTTATTTCATTGTTAGAATCTGAGTTAGAATCTGAACCATCTAAATTATTTGGCTTACTATTTATACCTTCTTCATTCATTTTTTCAGCTGTCTTTTGTTCTTCTATTTCTGTTGTATTTCCTAGTGATTTCTGTGTTTCCAATGGTTTTGGTGTTTGTTCTACATTAGGCTTTGCATAGCTTTCACCACCTTGATTTACAGTTTGTTCTACTTGTCCACCATTGATTTGTGCTATTGCATTATCTTCTGCATAATTATTTTGTAATGTGAATGCAAATGATACAACTAAAGCCATAAAAATAATAAAATAATTCCTAAATCTTTTTTTCATTACCATTCTCCTTTTCATTACTATTAAATTTAACTTCATTAATATAAATCCTACTTACTATTACCTTTTAAAACCTATAACTCCCTTCTTTAAAAATATGTTTCATTGTACTTTAATAAACAGAAACTGATTTTCTTTTCTTGAGCATTCTTTTTTGCTCTGAATATTTTTATGAATTACTTTGATGTTATACAATAAGACACCCAACAAAATTCATCCTAAACAAAACTTATTTTTTTGTTTAAATATATACTATTATTTCATACTCTACTTTATCCAAATAATTTTATTTATAAATATTTATATGCTTATTTACTAATATTAAAAGCTATATATACTTTTTTATCATACTTATTATTTATTTTTATTTCAATTAAATTCAAATCTAATTTATAAATTATCTCTATAAATAATTTATTTCTTATTTATGTTAACTTTGATTTTAAGTTTATTACTTAAAATTAATCTCAATATTTTATTTGAAATTTAATTTATTATAAAAAAGCTAGCAAACATCTTTTAAATAATGATTGCTAGCTTTTTTATGTACGTTATTAATATTTATTTTTTATTTATCTAAAAAATATTTACAAATTATTCTTAATTAATCTAACCGCTTCTTTTATTATGTCTATGGATGTGGCCAAGTTCATTCTTATATATCCTTCATACTCCTTGCCTCCAAACCATTCTCCATAATCAAAGGCTAATTTACACTTTTTCTCCATGAATTCATGTATGTCTCTTCCTGAGAGAGCACTTCTCATATCTATCCAAAGAAGATAAGTACCTTCTAAAGAAGCTACTCTAATTCCCTTGTATCCGTCTAATTCTGACTTTACATATTCAAAGTTCTTATAGATTATATCCTTTACTTCATTTAACCAAGCTTTTCCATACTTATATGCCGCTTCTACTGCAAGATATCCAAAGTAATTTCCTGAAAGAGTTTTATTTCTAAGTGTATATTCATCAAATTTATCTCTAAGTTCTTTATTTTTAATTACTATAAATGAGTTTTTACAAGCTGCTATATTAAAAGTCTTAGATGCAGCAGTAGCAACTACTATATTATCATACTCTTCAAAATAATTTATTAGTGAGGTATTTTCAAGACCTTTAAAGTTTAAATCTTGATGTATTTCATCTGATATAATAAGTACATTATTTCTTTTACAGATTTCTACTATTTTTTCTATTTCTTCTTTTCTCCACATCCTACCTACTGGATTGTGTGGATTACAAAGAATATATGCTGATACATTATTTTCCTTTATCTTTCTTTCCATATCTTCAAAATCCATAGAATAGTACATATTATCTTCTATAAGCTTTGATTCTATAATATTTCTTTTATTATTTTTAATTGCATCTGAGAATGGGTAGTATACTGGTGGGTTGATCATAATAGATGCACCTGTCTCTGTGTACATATTTAAAAACCAGTTAATAGCAGCTACTACACCTGAAGAAAACCTTATCCAATCTTTTTTAACTTCTACATTATGTTCTTCTTTTTCCCACTTTATAAACTCTTCATAATATGATTCTTTCGGTGTTGAGTAACCTATTACACCAAATTCTACATATTCTTTTAATGCCTCTAAAACTTCTTTAGGGCACTTGAAATCCATGTCTGCAACCCATAATCCTATTAGACCTTTTTTCTCATATTCTCCTCTAAAATTATTCCATTTGTCGCAATTACTCTTTGTTCTGTCAACATACTCTACTAAACTCATGCCTGTACCTCCAATTATTATTTTTACTATTTAAAGCATCTTTTTAACTTATATTTATGAGTATTTAACTATATTTTTAAATAAATTATATCAATTCACTGTATTTGTATAATCTATTATATATTATAT
>Michael_p1__coassemble_1131_pt1 | contig 21566 bp, 20 predicted proteins | sample Michael_p1__metabat2_high_PE_009 | metagenome-assembled genome bin Michael_p1 | reverse complement strand
ATTTTACCCTACTCTAATTATACAAAATCTTTCAATTCTTTTCAATTGATAAAGCACTTTTAAGAAAAAAATCCCTTGTTTTCAATGTTGACAATAAAGTATGATGAGAATTATAATGAATCAAGGTATATGAATATTTATTGAAAAGATATAACTTGTGCATATCTTAGCTTACTAATAAATAATAAAAAATAGAAGGAAGTATATTTCACATATAAGAAATATTGTTAAGGAGAAAATAATGGATAAAAAATTCAGTCAAAGAACAGAAATTGTAATAGGAAAAGAAGGCGTTGATAAACTTGCAGCTGCCAATGTAATTGTTTTTGGTGTTGGTGGAGTAGGGAGCTATGTTGTTGAAGCTCTTGTAAGAGCAGGAATAGGAAATCTTACAATAGTTGATTTCGATGATGTAGATATAACAAATATAAACAGACAGATACCAGCATTACATTCTACTATTGGTAGATATAAGGTAGATGTAATGAAAGAAAGAATAAAAGATATAAATCCAGATATAAATATAAACGCTAAAAGGATGTTATTTGATGAAAAGACATCAGAAGAGTTATTAGAAGGAAATTATGATTTTGTAGTAGATGCAATAGATATGATGAAGTCTAAAATACATTTAATTGAAGAGTGTTACAAAAGAGACTTAAACATTATAAGTAGTATGGGTATGGGAAATAAATTGGACCCTACAATGATAGAAATAACAGATCTTTACAAGACGGAGATGTGTCCCTTGGCTAAGGTTTTAAGAAGGGAGCTAAAAAAAAGAGGAGTCAAAAAATTAAAAGTGGCATATTCTAAAGAAAAACCAAGGGAAACAGCTGTATTTAAAGAAGGAGATAAAGTAAAAAGAGTAAATGGAAGTATGTCTTTTGTACCTTCGGCTGCAGGTTTGGCTATTGCATCATATATAGTAAGAGAAATAATAAAGTAGTATTCAAAAATAGTGTGCTTATTTTGATAAAAAAACTCCCTGGTCATTAAAATAAAAGTGAAGAGTGCCAGAGATATCTGTGCGAAAAATCTTAGAGTTATATTTGGATAGAGTATCAAGGGTGTCCTTAGATGGATGCCCATATCTATTTTTGTATCCACAGGATATAGCTGTTATATCTGGTCTTAAAGTTCTTATAAATTTTTCAGATGATGAAGTCTTACTACCGTGATGTCCGGCTTTTAAGAATTCACAGTGTCCGAGCTTGTACTTTTGAAGAATTTTGTTTTCTATTTCAGAATCTGCATCTCCTGTAAAAATCAAGGAATGATTTTTAAATTTAAGGAGAAAAACAATTGAATTTTTATTAGGATCTTGACTTATTTTAGATGGAGATAGTATATATATGACAGTATCTTTATCTATCTTTAAAATGTCGCCAGATTCAACCCTATTTAGATTTACATTCATAGATTCAGCTGTAGAAATTAAGTTATTTAGCTCTGTTTTTAAAATATTGTCTTTAGAAAGTATAAGTTTATCAGCACCTACTTCTTTTAAAACATCACTCATTGCACCTATATGATCAGAATCTGAATGAGTTCCTATAACATAGTCTAGTTTTTTAACTCTATTTTTCTTTAAATCTCTAATAACTGAGCGTGAGAAATCTTCTTCTCCAGAATCTATAAGAAGACTTTTCTTTTCTGGAGTTATTACAAGAATGGAATCACCTTGATCTACATCTATAATATCGAGTTTTAATTCATTTGCATTTTCTATACAAGAGACAAGAAGTATAGAAAAAACAAATAATACAATAATAGAAAAAAGTTTATTTTTCATGGAATTTAAAAAAACCTCCTATTTGATAAAAATTAATATAAAAACCATATAAAATTAAATGAAAATAAGTAAATATATAATAATCTAATATTATATAGAGATAATTAGATATTCATGTAAACGATATCTGTAATCTTGATGTTTACATTTCTCTTAAAAGGGTATATTATTATATAGTGATTACCCTTAAATTATTGGCTAGAGTAATATAGTCATTAAAGGGAAATTATAAAATAAGATTAGAAAAAATTAAGATAAGAATAGTATTTTAATAATATATAAGGAGATGTTTTAATGGATTTTAAAGAAATAAATATAGAGGCTAAGGATGTGCTCGATAAATATTTCGAAATGGTTGATTATGAAGCCTGTGAGTATTGCTTTAATACATTGTTTATGTGGCAGCACTCATACAAGACTTGTTATCATATAGGAGATGGATTTGCAGTACTTGTAGGTGAACACAATGGTGAGGTATTCTCTATACTTCCCCTTGCACCAAAGGAGAAGATACCAGAAGCGATAGAGTTTGTAATAAATTGGTTTGACAAGGACAAGCATAAAATTTACTTCAGAGGTATAGATAAAGATGTTGTAGAAACATTAAAGAAGATGTATCCAGGAAAATTTGAGTATACAGCAGAAAGAGATATTTTTGACTATGTATACGATGCAGAAAAGATGAGAACTGTAAAGGGAAGAAAGCTAAGCAATAAAAGAAATCATCTTAACTTCTTTAATAGAGAGTATGAAGGCAGAGTAGAGAGAAGATTGCTTACAAAGGAAGATTTCCCTGAATGCTTTGAATTATTGAGATCTTGGAATGAAACAAAGTCAGGTGACAAGGACTATGAAGAAAGTATAGATGATGAATTTGTAGGAATGAAGAAGCTTTTTGATAATTATGACAAAATAAGTGATAAATTAAAGATATACGGTGTGTTTATAGATGGAAAATTAGAAGCTTTTAGTATGGGAGAAAAAATAAATGACAATATGGCTCTTATACATATAGAAAAGGCAAATGCAGATATAAGAGGTCTATATCCATATATCAATAAGATGTTTTTAGTTGACGTATTCCCGGATGTTGAATGGGTCAACAGAGAAGAGGATATGGGTGTAGAAGGACTTAGAAAGGCAAAGATGTCATATTATCCTGAAAGATTTGTAGAAAAGTACACAGTAAGAGAAGTATAAAAAAGGGGTCATACTATGAAGATAAGATTTTGTAACAAAGAAGATATTGATTACATAAGAGAGTTATGGGAATACTGTTTTAATGATAGTCCAGAGTATGTAGATTTTTATTTTGAAAATAAGTTCAGTCCAGAGAACACTATATTACTAGATGATCAAGGTAGGGCTGTTTCATCAATTCATATGAATCAACATAGCTTGAGTTTAAACTTTAAAAAGTTTGATGTGTCATATATTGTGGGCGTATCCACACTTCCTGAAGTAAGGGGAAGTGGAAAAATGAAAGAATTGATGGAATACTCCCTTAGACATATGTATGAATCTGGTCAAGAGGTGGGAATCTTAATGCCTATAGATTTCAGACTTTATAGAAGATACGGATTTGAAAATTGTTACGATATGTTAGTACAAAATCTAGATGTTGATGATCTTAGAAAATTTAAGATTTCAGGTGAATTTAAAAAAGCAAAAAAAGCAGAGGATTTAGAGGAAATATATAGATATTCACAATCCCTATTTAACGGATATGCTATGAGGAATAAGAAATATTTTGAACAATTTATAGATGAAATGGATACAGATGGTGCTTATATTTATATTAATTATATAGAATCTTGTCCTGAGGGATATATTGCTTATTCATTTGAAGATAATGAAATGATAGTAAGAGAGTGTTATTATAAGAGTATAGAGTCTTACAAATCTATTTTAAGATTTATATATAATCACAACACACAAGTAAAAAAGGTTGAGATTTATTCTGCAATAAGTGATCCTTTAAGGCATATGCTTGACAATCCTAAGGATTCTCAATTTGAAATAAAGCCTTTTATGATGGGAAGAGTAATAAATTTTGAAAAGTTAATTGAAAAATTAGATATAGTATGTGATGAAGACTTTCAAGCATTTAAAATAGCAGTTGAAGATAAATATATAGATGAAAATAATGGTATATTTGAGTTCTATAAAGAATTAAATAAGGTAAGAGTTAGAAAAATAGGAGATTTATATGAACTAGAAGATATTGATATTTTTACGATAAATGAACTTTCTGCTATGTTCTTTGGCTATATGAAGGTTGAAGATGTAGACTTTATGAGAGAAAGAAAGATAGTTTGTATTATAGAAATGAGAGAGTTATTAGAATCAATTTATGATACTAATACTATAAATCATATAAATGAATATGTATAGAATATAAAATAAAATGTGTTTAAACAACAGCATCTTAATAGATGCTGTTGTTTTTTTTGTAAAAATTATATGTAAGGAAATTTTTATTATTGGATAAAGAATAGGCATTTAGAATCTATAAAGATATACTTATTTAATACTTATATTATGTTAGAAGTGTCTATATTTTAGATGAAGACATTTCATAAAGGCTTTTATTTTTAGTATATATTTTTTAGACATATATTATGGAAGAGTTTTTTATAAAATTACTATAAAATACATGTCTAATACTTGAGAGGTCTGGCTTTGAAGTTTTGGATTAGTTTGAATATTCGGAAGGAGTTTGGCTGTGGTTAGAAGAAAAGGAGTATTGATTTTAATTTTTACAATTATATATGCAGTCCTGATTAATAGTAGCTTTAAACAGTCCTATTTAAAGAATAGAGAGCTTCTACTAGATGGAACGGTTAGATATACTCAAACTAAAAAATATTCCTCAGAATACCTTATAGGAGACACCCTTTTAGTAAATAAAAAAAGAAATCAAAATATCAAAACAGGCGATATATTAGAAGTATTTGGAAAAGAAGAAGATATGAATAATATGAGAATAAAAGATTTTGATTATGGAAGGTATTTGAAAAGCAAAGGAATAAGGCGAGTCATAACTATGAAAAAATATAGAATTATAGGTGTTAGTATTTTTTATGAAAAAATAGGAGATTTAAGACAATATATAAAAAGTACAAATGACTATTTATATAAAGAAAACTCTGGAATACTAAATGCAATTGTAATTGCTGACAAAAGCGCCATAGATAAAAAAACTTCCTATATTTTTATGGATTCAGGGACAAGTCATATTATGGCAATATCCGGACTTCATATTACAATAATACTTGGAATAATAGTTCTTTTAACTGGTAAAATAAATAGCCCATTAAAGTTTATTGCCTTTATATTTTTTATGGAGTTATATAGTGAGCTTATAGGAAATAGCCCCTCAGTAAGAAGAGCAGTAGATCTATTTATATTTTCTTACATAGGATTTTTTATAGATGAAAGGTTGGATATCTTAAATGTACTATCTTTTATAGCAAGTTTTATGATTTTACAAAATACCTATATAATATATAATCTTTCCTTTCAACTAAGTTTTATATCAATTGTTTCTATTTCAATTTTAAGCAAATACCTCGATAAAATTGTGTATGGGAAAGTACTAGCATCATCTCTTGCAATAATTATAGGAACTGCCCCATTAGTTCTTTATATTTTTAAGGAAGTTTCATTGGTATCTTTTATGGCAAATATTATAGCTATACCATTTACAGCTTTAATTATGGTTTTTGATCTTATTTCTTTATTTTCGTATTTTTTTATACCTGGATTGAGTTATTATATATCTTTTATCAATAATGCCTGTATAGACTTTATGCTATTATTTTTAAAAAAGATAGGTAATTTTGGATGTTCCAATATAGTAGTAAAAAAAATAGATTTTAAATACATTATTATTTATTATTTTATACTGATTTCTATAAATATTTTTCTTTACATAGCGACGATAAGAAAAGAATTATATCTTGAAGAAGGGGAAAAGAATATATAATATGGCTGCTTTTCCTTGTATAATAAGGCATCAAATGATATAATAATAGGGAAACTCTATATGTGGAGGAAAATTATGGAAAGAAAAAAACTTCTTGAGGAATTAGAAAGTGGAAATCTTAAACAGATTTATCTGATATATGGAAAAGAAACTTTTTTAATAGAAGAAATACAAGAAAAATTTAAAACTTTAGTAAATCCTGCAATGATGGATTTCAATTTAAGTGTGATTGATGGAAAAGAGACTAACTTAGAAGAATTCAGGTCATCTATAGAGACGCTTCCTTTTATGGATGAAAGAAGATACATAATAGTAAAGGATTTTGAACTTTTAAAGGGTAAAAAGAAAAACTTTACTGATTCTGATGAAAAAGAACTTATAAAGGCCCTTGAAAATATATCGGCAACAACTGTGCTTTTATTTATTAACTATGGAGATATAGATAAAAGAAAGGCAATATATAAAGCTATAAACAAACTTGGAAGAGTTTGCGAAATGAAAAAATTAGATGATATGTCTTTACTTAACTGGTGTAAGAGACAGTTTGATTCAAGAAAGGTCAAAATAAGCAATTCAGATGTAACTTATTTTATAGAAACAACGGGATATAGGGACAGAACTTCTGAAATGACACTTAATGATGTTGAACAAGAGATTATCAAGTTATGTTCTTATGTAGGTGATGAAGAAGCAATTACAAAAGATATTATAAGAAATCTTATGAACTCAAGAGTTGAAAATGATATTTTTCAGCTTATTGATATGATAGGCAGTAAGAATGCAAAAAGATCATATAAAATACTTACAGATATGATAGAAAGCGGAGAGTCAATTCTCGGCATATTTGCTATGCTGTCTAAACAATTTAATCATATAATGCAAGTAAAATCTTTGCAAGAAGAGAGAATGCCACATAATCTGATAAAAGATACTTTAAAAATGCATCCTTATACTTTTAATAAGGTTGTAAGACAGGCTAGAAATTATGATGAAGATAATCTTTTGAGTATAGTGAACTATATTTCAGATTATGATTATAAGATAAAACAGGGGCTAATGGAAGATAGCTTGGCAGCGGAGATACTTATTGCTAAATATTGTAGATAAAATAATACACTAAAGAATGTTGATAAATAATATTTATGGCATTCTTTTTTTGTAGAAAGTTTATATTTTTATACTAGAAAAAAGATGAGCTTCCATGTGGAAGCCCATCCCTTATCTAGTATTTTCAAACGTTTGACACACAAGATATAATCTATATATTGCGTAGTCACAATTATAAATGATACCCGTCGATATCAAATTGTTTCGCATAATTAAGCGTTCATAGAGTTTAACTTATTAGCAAGCTTTGATACTTTTCTATCAGCAGCATTCTTATGGATAGTTCCCTTTGAAGCAACCTGATATATTCTCTTCTGAGCAGCCTGGAACTTAGCCTGAGCTTCGTCCTTGTTTCCAGCGGCTACGGCTTCATCAAATCTTCTAATAGCAGTCTTTATCTGAGACTTTCTTACTCTGTTCTGAGCAGTCTTCTTTTCAATTACACCGATTCTCTTCTTCGCAGATTTAATATTTGCCATTCATTTCACCTCCCTGTTATCTATGTCTAAATTCATAATCAACATACATAATTTTAACAGAGTTAAATACAAAAATCAAGTAAAAAGTTGAAATTTAGTAAAAAAATTAATAAATCACTTTCTAATGTTTACGATATAGGATTTTTAAAGTAAAATATAGAGTGTATAGTTGTGTAAATTTTAAAAAGGAGGAGTTTATAAGTGGGAAATAGACAGAGTAGAACGAGAAATTTTAGTATAATCGCTCATATAGATCATGGTAAATCAACTCTTGCAGATAGATTAATTCAGAATACCGGACTAGTTGCGGATAGAGAAATGAAGTCTCAGCTTCTGGATAATATGGATCTTGAAAGAGAAAGAGGTATTACTATAAAGTTACAGAACGTAAGATTACTATATAAGGCAAAAGATGGTGAAACTTATCATTTAAACCTTATAGATACTCCAGGGCATGTAGATTTTAACTACGAGGTTTCAAGAAGTTTGGCAGCTTGTGAAGGTGCTTTACTAGTTGTAGATGCAGCACAGGGAGTTGAGGCACAGACATTGGCAAATGTCTATCTTGCTTTAGAACAAGACTTGGAGATTCTTCCAATAGTTAATAAAATAGATCTTCCAAGTGCTAGACCGGACTTTGTAAAGGGAGAAATAGAAGATCTTATTGGCCTTGACTGTTCAGAGGCACCTTTAATTTCGGCTAAAAATGGAATAAATATAGAGGATGTTCTTGAAGACATAGTAAAAAATGTTCCAGCGCCAACGGGAGATCCAGATGCTCCTTTGAAGGCCTTAATTTTTGACTCTTATTACGATGCCTATAAGGGTGTTGTTGCCTATGTAAGAGTATTTGAAGGAACTGTTAAAAAGGGCATGATAATAGAAATGATGAACAGTAAGAAAAAGTTTGAGGTTACTGAAGTGGGTGTAATGGCACCTAGACCTACTGAACTTTCAGACCTTACAGCTGGTGATGTTGGTTATATTGCTGCAAGCATAAAGGATATTAGGAGCTGTAGAGTTGGAGATACTATTACAGATGCAGAGAACAGAACAGATTCTCCACTTCCAGGTTACAAAAAAGCTACTCCAATGGTTTATTGTGGTATTTATCCAGGTGAAGGAGAAAAGTATGAGAATGTAAGAGATGCCCTTGAAAAGCTTCAGATAAATGATGCAGCTCTTGAATTTGAAGCTGAGTCTTCTGCGGCTTTAGGATTTGGTTTTAGATGTGGATTCTTAGGTCTTCTTCATATGGAGATAATTCAGGAAAGATTAGAAAGAGAATTTGATCTTAATATTATTACTACAGCGCCATCTGTTATCTACAGGGTAACAAAGGCTGATGGAGAAGTAGTGATGATTCAGAATCCAACTAATCTTCCAGAACCATCTGAAATAGAAATGATAGAAGAACCTATAGTCAACAGTGATATTATAGTTCCAAAAGATTATGTGGGTGTGGTTATGGAGCTTTGCCAGGAAAGACGTGGAACTATGAAGGATATGGAATACATGGATGAGACTAGAGTTATGCTTCACTATGAGCTACCTCTTAATGAAGTAATTTATGATTTCTTTGATGCATTGAAGTCAAGAACAAGAGGTTATGGTTCTATAGATTATGAAATGAAGGGTTATATACCTTCTGATCTAGTTAAAATGGATATATTGATAAATAAGGAACAAGTAGATGCTTTGAGCTTTATTATACATGAGTCTAGGGCCTATGTTAGAGGTAAGGCAATGTGTGAAAAATTAAAGGAAGAAATACCAAGACATCAGTTCCCTGTACCTATACAGGCAGCTGTAGGAAATAAGATTATAGCTAGAGAAACAGTAGCTGCTTATAGAAAAGACGTACTTGCTAAGTGCTATGGTGGGGATATATCAAGAAAGAGAAAACTTCTTGAAAAGCAGAAAGAAGGTAAAAAGAGAATGCGTCAGATTGGTAACGTTGAAGTTCCACAGAAGGCGTTTATGTCAGTTCTTAAACTGGATGATTAAAGAAGGTGTTTATTTGAATAATAAGTTAGAAAAGATATTTGCTCCGGAGATTGATTCCGGAGCAAACTTTATAATTGAAGAATTAGAGAAAAATGGTTATGAGGGCTTTGTTGTAGGTGGTTGTGTAAGAGATACTATAATGGGAAGAAAGCCTAATGATTGGGATATAGCTACAAATGCTAAACCAGATGAAGTAATGAGGATATTTAGAAAAACAATTCCGACTGGTATAGATCATGGAACTGTAACTGTAATGATAAATAAAGTAGCCTATGAACTTACTACATATAGAATAGACGGTGAATATGTAGATATGAGGCATCCTGAAAAGGTAGAATTTAGTAAGAATATAGTAGATGATCTCTCAAGAAGAGATTTTACTATTAATGCTATGGCATATAATAAGAGGATAGGACTTGTAGATGAATTTGGTGGAATGGACGATATAGAGAATAAACTTATCAGATGTGTCGGAAATCCGAACGAAAGATTTAACGAAGACGCCCTTAGAATGATAAGAGCCGTACGTTTTTCTGCAAAACTTGGCTTTAAAATTGAAGAAAAAACATTTCAGTCTATTCTGGAAAATGCAAGTAATATTAAAAAAATATCAATTGAAAGAATAAATAAAGAGCTAGAAGAGACCATAAAATTTGATCCAGAGAGCTTATTTTTACTAAATAAAATAGATATTTCCGAATACCTATTCGGAGTTAATCTTGAAAAAAATAATCTTAAAATAGCAAAAAAAGTAGACGGATTTTTAAGGGAATACAATCTTTATAAAAAAAATGAAGAAGAATTGATAAATGCCTTAAAAAGAGCATTTATTTTGGAAAAACTTGATGTTTGTAACCTTAAGAACCTTTTAAGGAAGTTAAGATATTCGCGAAAGGATATCGATATGACATCAAAGCTTCATAGTATTTTAAAAATGAATATTTATGATCATATAACTGATGAAAATATGTCAACAAAAGAAAGAAAAGTTATGATTAAGTATATATTAAAGGATACAGGAGACCTTTTATTGGCAAAATATGCTATATATTCAAGGTTTATTGAAAAAAATAGCAATCCAACTGTATGTTTTAGTGAATTTAATGATATAATAGAATCAGGAGAATGTTTTTCCACGTCTCAACTTGACTTAAATGGAAAGGACATCATAGAAAACAATATTGCTAAGGGAGCAGCTGTAGGCATTCTTCTTAATGCAATGCTTGAGTATGTGATACTTAATCCTAAAGAAAATGAGAAAGAAAAACTATTAGCTTTTGCTAAAAATTATAAAATTATGTAATTTTGGAGGTAAAATTATGGACTATAAGTCATTGATAGTTAATGGAAGATCAGTAAGAAATTTTAAGGAAACAGCTGTAGAAACAGAAAAACTTTCTGAAATAGAAACTTTTATAGCTGATTGCAAGAAATTAGTTTCAGAAATAAAGATAGAAACTAAGTTCTTTGCTGGAGATGATGCCTACAAGAGACTATACGGAATAGCAGGTTATCAGGGTGTTATGATAGAAGCGCCTAACTATCTTATTCTACTATCTGAAAATCATCCACATAGTATAGAAAATGCTGGTTATGTAGGTGAAAGAGCAATACTAAAGGCTAGAGACCTTGGAGTTGATAGTTGCTGGGTATCATACTCAGATGGAAATATGGTAAAGTCTGTTCTAGGTATAGAATCTGATAAGGAAGTAGTTGCGTTAATAGCATTAGGATATGCTGCATCTAATAAGAAGATAGAAGGTGCAACAAAGACAGGAGAAAACTATTCAAAGTCAGAGGTTTCAGTAACTCAGGACGCTTCTGAAAGAATAGGAATTGAAGAAATGGTATTTATAGACAAGTGGGGGAATTCTGCTACACCTGAAATTCTTGAAGAAAGAGCTCTTCTTGACGCATTTTCATATGCTAGAATGGCTCCATCAGCATTAAATAAGCAGCCATGGAGATTCATAGTTGATGGTGGTAGAGTTATACTTGCTATAAAGAATGAAAATTATGAAGGAAGTTATATAAACCGAATAGATGCTGGTATTGTAATGCTTTACTTCGGTGTAATACTTGATGTAACTATGTTTGATTCCAAGTGGGGATTCGATAAGTTAGATAAGGATTATGGAATTCCATCTGATTATACAGTAGTTGGATATTGTAATATATAGCAATTATTTTGCATAGATTTATTTATGTGATAAATTAATTTTATAGTATATTAGCTGTCGGCTTTTTGTCGACAGCTTTATTTTTGTAAAATAAATAATTAAAAAATATTAAAAAATAAATTATATAAAATATATCGCTAAAGTCTAAAAAATAATATAATATAATGTGAAAAAAGAAAGTAAGAGCTATTTTTATACATATATAAATACAAAAAAGTATATTGAAAGGTTGGGAAGTTATGAAAGAAAAGGGCTTGTACGTGCACATTCCTTTTTGTGCTAGAAAGTGTAATTATTGTGATTTTACATCTTATGTTCCAATAAAAAATGAAATAGATTTCTACCTAGATTCATTAGAGCGTGAAATGAAGATGTATAATATGAAAAAAGAAGTAATAAAAACCATATTTATAGGTGGAGGTACTCCTACAATTCTTAATTTAGAACAGCTTAGAAGATTATTTGAAATAATTTCATCTGAAGTGAATTTAGAAAACGTTGAGGAATACACAATAGAGGCAAATCCTGGAACGCTAGATATAGAAAAGCTGAAAGTGATAAAGGCTGCTGGAGTCAATAGGTTGAGCATAGGTCTTCAAGCAATTCAAGATAGAAATTTAAAGTTTATGGGAAGAATACATAATTTAAAAGATTTCGAGGAAAGTTATGACAATGCGAGAAAAGTAGGTTTTGACAATATAAATGTTGATCTTATTTTTGCTTTTTATGGTCAAACTTTGGAGGATTGGAAAGAAACATTGGAATATATCGTATCTAAAAATCCAGAACATATATCTGCATACTCTTTGATCATTGAGGAGGGTACAGATTTTTATAATAGATATGAACATGGCGATATAACTGACTTTGATGAAAATAGCTTCGTAAAAATGTATAGATATACTGTAAATTATCTTGCGGAAAATAGATACAAGCAATATGAGATATCGAATTTTTCAAAGAACAGTTTGGAGTGTAAACATAATATAAAATATTGGCTATGTGAGGAATATTTCGGTATAGGAGTGTCTGCGTCAGGTTATTTAAATGGGAAAAGGTATACAAATGTCAAGACATTAGAAAAATATGCGGAGCTTACTAATAGCAACGTTTTCCCAAGGGGATTTGAAGAACAATTAACATACAAGGATGCTTTCAATGAAAAAATCATGTTGGGCTTGAGGATGAATAGAGGAATAAATTATTCACTTATAGATGGAATTGAAAATGAAATATTGAAAAAATTTATCGAAAAAACTATTGATAAATATGAAAAAAAAGGATATATTGAAATATGTAAAGACGATGCAAAAAAAGTAATAAAATTGACACAGTCTGGAAGAGAAATTTCAAATATCATAATTTTAGACTTGATGTTATAAAATTGTTTGAATAAGGACTTGATTTTTTATTATCAAGTGTGTACAATAAACTTACAAGATGGTTGTTAGTTGTATAATAACTGAACATATAAATAAGACGGAAGAAGATTCTATGAGAGAGCGTTAGCCACCGAAGGGACAAGTAATGTTTCATGTCAAGAAACATTGTGAATTTCTCAGGTAAAAGTAGTAGAATTGGACGTGTCTCTGAAAACAATGATGACAGAGGAAATAAAGGACAACTTTATTTCCTCTTTTTATAATCATAAAAATGTTGTATTAGCAACATTTAATATTGCTGGATAAACAACAATATACTGAGTTTTCAAAAGAATAAGTTTTATTTATTTAATTAACAGGAAAACATTTGTTAAGTTTAGGAAAAGTTTTGTACGGACTAAATAATGCATTAAAATTAAATAGTGTATGAAAGGTGATTACAATGCTTTTGATAACAAATAATAAAAAATTTATTGAAATTAAAGAAGATTTATTAGCCAAAGGAATAAAAGTTGAATTTCTTGATGAAGATTATATAGGCGTTCTTCAACATGGAAGAGATTTGATACATGGTGGTTATGAGTTGTTGACTCATCCACTTTATGGAAGTGTAAAGCCTAATGAAACAATTTATAGAACAATAATATTGAAAGAGGGTAGCAAACTTGATTTCAATTCATTGGGATTAATTGAAGATGCTATTCAGACAGCGGAGAAATTTAAGAAAAATAAACTTACTCCGAATTGGACTGAAAGGGTAAAGGATGATTTTAGAGTAATTGACTACGATTTAATGAGTAAAACAGTCAGAAGAATAATAAATGAGTAGGATTTAACTTTAAAAGATATTTAGATTGATATTAATAACACATTAATATACAAAAAGTTGCTTGATTACTTAATTAAGTTGGACTTTTCTGAAAAAAATCTAGTTAATCAATTAACATTATAAATATATGTGGAGGTACATTATGGAAAATATTTATGATTTAATAATTATCGGTGGTGGGCCAGCTGGTTTATCAGCAGGTTTATACGGTGCAAGAGGAAAACTTAAAACTCTTATACTAGAAAAACAAAAAAACGGTGGCCAGATAGTAATAACTCATCAGGTAGATAATTATCCAGGATCAGTAGAAAATGCAAGTGGTCCTACACTAACAGCTAGAATGGTAGAACAAGCAAAAGCATTCGGTTGTGAAATAGAAAGAGGAGAAGTAGTTTCTTTTGATTTTGAAGGAGATATAAAGACAATTAAAACTGCTGATAAAGAATATAAGACTAAGGCAGTTATTGTAGCTACAGGAGCAAATCCAAGAAAAATGGGCTGCCCAGGAGAAGATGAATTAATTGGTAAGGGTGTATCTTACTGTGCAACATGCGATGCAGATTTCTTTGAAGATTTCGAAGTATTCGTAATCGGCGGTGGAGATAGTGCTATAGAAGAAGCACAGTACCTAACTAAGTTTGCCAGAAAGGTAACTATAGTTCATAGAAGACAGGGATTCAGATGTGCACCAATAGCTCTAGATAAGGCAAAAGAAAATCCAAAGATCGATTTCTTACTAGACACAGTAGTAGAAGAAGTTAAGGGTGATGGAATACTTGAATCAATAGTATTTAAGAACAAGATTACTGGTGAAATAACTGAATACTTTGCAGATGAAGAAGATGGAACTTTCGGATGCTTTGTATTTATAGGATATGTACCACAGACTGAACTATATAGAGATGTATTAGACTGTGATGAAGCAGGTTACTTCATAGCAACAGATGATACAACTACAAAGATACCTGGAGTATTTGTTGCAGGTGATTGTAGACAGAAAGTTGTTAGACAGGTTGTTACTGCAACAAGTGATGGTGCAACAGCAGCAGTTATGGCAGAAAGATATATAGCAGAAAAGTTCTAAGTTTAGATAAGTTTTATAATTTTAATATATAACTTTCAAGCTACACAAAGTAGCAGCAAAATAATAAATGGGGGGTAATAGAAATGTTAGAATTAACAAAAGCAAACTTTGAAGAAGAAGTACTACAGGGCGAAGGATATATATTCGTTGACTTCTGGAGTGAAGGATGTGAACCTTGTAAGGCATTAATGCCAGATGTGCATAAGCTAGCTGAACAGTATGGTGATAAGATTAAGTTCTGTTCAATGGATATAACAAAGGCAAGAAGACTTGCTATTAAGCAGAAGGTACTTGGTCTACCAACAATGACAATATATAAAGATGGCGAAAAGGTTGAAGAAATAACTAAGGATGATGCTAATATAGCAAACATCGAAGCCATGATAAAGAAGTTTTACTAAAAACTAAATAGTTTATCCACTTACAGTTAAATAAGTATTGCATCTACTTATTTAATTCATCAACAATTGACGTCAGACAAGGGTTGTTTTCAATCCTTGACTGTGTCAAGATAAATTATTTATTTTTATATTAATCAAGTGTATTATACAAAATTATTTTTTATAGGAGGTAACCCTATGCGTCTTGAAATAGGCAAAATCTTCATTAAAGACATACAGTTTTCTGATGTTACGAAGATAGATAAAGGTGTTTTATATGTAAACAAAGAAGAAATGATCAATGCAATATGGGAAGATGAACATCTTGCAACAGTTGATCTAGACATTGCTAGACCTGGTGAAAGTGTAAGAATAACACCAGTAAAGGATGTAATTGAACCAAGAGTAAAAGTAGAAGGTAACGGTGGAATATTCCCAGGAGTACTTTCAAAAGTTGAAACTGTTGGTGAAGGAAGAACTCACGTACTAAAGGGAATGGCAGTTGTAACAACTGGTAAAATAGTTGGTTTCCAGGAAGGTATCATAGACATGCAGGGTCTTGGAGCAGAATACACTCCATTCTCAAAGACAGTGAACCTAGTAGTAATAGCTGAACCTAAGGAAGGTGTTAAGCAGCACGATCATGAAAAGGCTGTTAGATTCTTAGGATTTAAGGCTGCAAGATATCTTGGAGAATTAGCAAGAGATCTTGAACCTGAAGAAGTTCAGGCTTTTGAAACTAAGCCTTTATTAGAACAGATAGCAGAATATCCTGAATTACCAAAGGTAGGATATGTATACATGCTACAGACTCAGGGCTTACTACATGATACATATGTATATGGTGTAGATGCTAAGCAGATAGTTCCAACTATATTATATCCTACAGAAATTATGGATGGTGCTATAGTTTCAGGAAACTGTGTTTCTGCTTGTGATAAGAACCCAACATATGTACATCTAAACAACGGTGTAATAGAAGAATTATATGCTCAGCATGGAAAGAGCATCAACTTCTTAGGTGTAATAATTACAAACGAAAATGTTTATCTAGCTGATAAGGAAAGATCTTCTAACTGGTCATCTAAGCTTTGTAAATACCTAGGACTAGACGCAGCAATTGTTTCACAGGAAGGATTCGGTAATCCGGATACTGACTTAATAATGAACTGCAAAAAGATAGAAAACCAAGGAGTTAAAACTGTAATAGTTACAGATGAATACGCAGGTAGAGACGGAGCTTCTCAGTCACTAGCAGACGCAGATGCCAAGGCAGATGCAGTTGTTACTGGTGGAAATGCAAATCAGTATGTTGTTCTTCCAAAGATGGATAGAGTAATAGGACATGTTGAATATGTAAACATCATAGCTGGTGGTAATGAACATTCATTAAGAGAAGATGGTTCTATAGAATGTGAAATTCAGACTATAACTGGTGCAACAAATGAAACAGGATTTGGTTATTTATCTGCTAAGACATTCTAATTAGAAGACATATTTTACAAATCTTAACAATAAATAAAAGTTTCAGATTGGAAGGAATACACTAATCTGAAGATAATATAAAAGAGTGTTCAATATAATATAAATGAAAAAGGAGATTATCGTTATGACAACTTTACAGAATAAAAAAGTTATAATAATCGGTGACAGAGACGGTATACCAGGTCCTGCTATCGAAGAATGTGTAAAAACAGTTGACGGCGCTGAAGTAGTGTTCTCATCTACTGAATGTTTCGTCTGAACAGCTGCTGGGGCTATGGACCTAGAAAACCAGAACAGAGTTAAGGAAGCTGCCGAAAAATTCGGAGCTGAAAATGTTGTGGTATTATTAGGTGCCGCTGAAGCCGAAGCTGCAGGTCTTGCAGCTGAAACAGTTACAGCAGGAGATCCAACTTTTGCTGGACCACTAGCAGGTGTAGAATTAGGATTAAGCGTATTCCACGCTGTTGAAGAACCAATGAAGGAACAGTTCGATGAAGATGTTTATGAAGAACAGATCGGAATGATGGAAATGGTTTTAGATTGTGATGAAATAGCTGAAGAAATGTCAGAAATTAGAGAAGAATTCTGCAAATATTTATAGAATTCTATAGGAGGTAGAATAATGTCAAAGATTAGAGTAGTTCATTATGTAAACCAATTCTTTGCAGGAATAGGTGGAGAAGAAAAGGCCGATGTAGAACCAGCGGTTTTAAAAGAACTTCCTCCAGTTAGTGTGCAATTAGGCAAAAAATTAGGTGAAGAATTTGAAATAGTTGCTACAGTAGTTTGTGGTGATAGTTATTTCAATGAAAATATAGATGAAGCAAGTGAAGAAGTTTTAGCAATGATTAAGGAATTTGATCCACAGTTATTTATAGCTGGACCAGCATTTAATGCAGGTAGATACGGTGTTGCTTGTGGTACAATTACTAGCGTTGTTAAGAATAAATTAAATATACCTTGTTTAACAGGTATGTACGTTGAAAACCCAGGTGCAGATATGTATAAGAAAGATTTATACATAGTTGAAACAGCAAATTCTGCAGCTGGTATGAGAAAAGCTCTTCCAAAGATAGCTAAGTTAGGTGCTAAATTAGCTAAGGGCGAAGAAATAGGTTCTCCAGCAGAAGAAGGATACATCGAAAAGGGTGTAAGAGTAAACTACTTCGCTGAAGAAAGAGGTTCAAAGAGAGCTGTTGATATGCTTATAAAGAAGATAAATGGTGAAGAATTCGTAACAGAATATCCAATGCCAAACTTCGATAGAGTAGATCCAAATCCAGCAGTTAAGGACCTATCAAAGTGTAAGATCGCGCTTTGTACATCAGGTGGTATAGTTCCAAAAGGTAACCCTGATAGAATAGAATCATCAAATGCTACTAAGTATGGTGAATATGATATCACTGGTGTAATGGACCTTACTGAAGAAGGTTGGGAAACAGCTCATGGTGGATATGACCCATCATATGCTAATGAAGATTCAGACAGAGTTCTTCCAGTAGATGTATTAAGAGATCTTGAAAAGGAAGGCGTAATAGGAGAATTACACAACAAGTTCTACACAACTGTTGGTAATGGTACTGCTGTTGCATCTGCAAAGGCATTCGCTGCTGAATATGCACAGAAGTTAATAGCTGATGGAGTAGATGCAGTTATTATGACTTCTACGTGAGGTACTTGTACTCGTTGCGGTGCAACGATGGTAAAGGAAATAGAAAGAGCTGGTCTACCAGTAGTACATATGTGTACAGTTGTTCCTATTTCATTAACAGTTGGTGCTAACAGAATAGTTCCAACAATAGCTATACCTCACCCTCTTGGAAACCCTGCTTTAGATCATGATGAAGAAAAGGCTCTAAGAAGAAAGTTAGTTGAAAAAGCCCTAAAGGCATTAAATACTGAAGTTGACGGACAGACTGTATTTGAAGACTAATAAAAGATTATAGCTGTTAATACTATTGGTACACCTACTTTGTCTAGGTGTACCAATATTAATATTAATATAAATTTAATTTGGAGGTAATATTATGTCATTCCCAGTATTCAGAGGAGCAGGATATGTTTTAGTACATACTCCTGATATGATAATAAAGAATGGTACTACTTGTACTGTTGAACAAGAAATAAACCCAGATTCAGAATTCCTTAAAGAAGTAGGAGATAGAATTAGAAGCTATGAAGAAGTAGTTAACTACATACCTAATCAGGTATATATTGGTAATGAAAGACCAGAAGCTCTTGCTGACAAGAAGCTTCCATGGTGTGAAATAGAATATAAGGGTGAAAGAAAAGGTAAATTCGGTCAGATAGTTCCTCAGGATGAGTTTCTTGCTTTAATGCAGATTTGTGATGCTTTTGAACTAGTAAAACTTTCAGAAGAATTTGTAAACGGCATAAGAGAAAGAATAGAAGAAAACTATAAAGAATTAGAACCATTTTTCCATCTGCTAAAAGGAGAAGACATATCTGGTGCTGAAGAATTGATAGAAAATCATGTAGTACAGGGGCTTTATCATGATCATAAATTAGTAGGTTATGTTAAGAGAGCTCATGATGTGGATGTTAATTTAAGTGCACATACTATGTTTGAAAACCTTGTTGTTAAGGCATCTGGTGTAATTTCTGCTTTAGAATTACTAAGAAGCTCTAAAATAGCAAAGGAAGAAATAGATTATGTAATTGAGTGTTCTGAAGAAGCTTGTGGTGACATGAACCAGAGAGGTGGAGGAAACTTTGCCAAGTCTATTGCTGAAATGGCTGGTCTTGTAAATGCAAGTGGTTCTGATACAAGAGGTTTCTGTGCTGGACCATCTCATGCATTAATAAGTGCTGCTGCTTTAGTAAAAGCTGGAGTTCATAAAAATGTAATGGTAGTAGCAGGTGGTGCTTCTGCTAAGCTTGGAATGAACGCAAAGGATCATGTTAAAAAGGGTCTACCAGTTCTTGAAGACGTAGTAGGAGGATTTGCTGTACTTATTTCTGAAAATGATGGAGTTCATCCAATAATAAGAACTGATCTTGTTGGTAAGCATACAGTTGGTACTGGTTCAGCTCCACAGGCAGTTATGACTTCATTAATTACTCAGGGATTAGATAGAGCAGGACTTAAGATACCTGATGTAGATGTTTATTCTGTTGAAATGCAGAATCCAGACATCACTAAGCCAGCTGGTGCAGGTAATGTTCCAGAAGCAAACTACAAGATGATAGGTGCTCTTGCTGCTAAGAGAGGCGAAATAGACAAGAAGGAATTAAAGAGCTTTATAGCTGGTCATGGTCTTCCAGGATGGGCTCCTACTCAGGGACATATTCCATCAGGAGTTCCTTATATAGGATTCTTAATTGACGACTTAACAAGTGGTGATAGAAATAGAGCTATGATAGTTGGTAAGGGTAGCTTATTCCTAGGTAGAATGACTAACTTATTCGATGGTATATCTTTCATAGTAGAAAGAAACCCAGGTGCAGTAGAAGAAGAATCTTCAATATCTAAGGATGAAATAAGAAAGATAATCGCAGAATCAATGAGAAAAATTGCCCTAGACATGATAGAAGAATAGGGGGTGTAGATATGTCTAACAAATTAATATCTGATGCGTTACTAGAACTTGCAGAGGCAATGGAAACTGGTAACTTTGGAAAGAAAATTAGAGTAGGTTTAACTACACTTGGAAGCGAACATGGATCTGAAAATCTAATAGAAGGTGCTAGATTAGCTAATAGTGGAATGTTTGAAATAGTTCTTATTGGAAAGGGCGACGACGACTTCAAGTCTTATGAAGTAGACACTGAAGACGAAATGTACAGTAAGATGGAAGAACTATTAGATGCCAAGGAAATAGATGCCTGCGTAACAATGCATTATAACTTCCCAATAGGTGTTTCAACAGTAGGAAGAGTAGTTGCTCCTGGAAAGGGTCGTGAAATGTTCCTAGCAACTACTACAGGTACTTCAGCTACTGATAGAGTTGAGGCAATGGTAAGAAATGCAATTTCTGGTATAGCTACTGCTAAGGCGTGCGGAAGAAAGAAGCCAACTGTAGGTATATTAAATCTTGACGGTGCAAGACAGGTAGAAAAGATTCTTATAAACTTAAAAGATAATGGATATGAATTTGAGTTTGCAGAATCTATGAGAGCTGATGGTGGAGCTGTAATGAGAGGTAACGATTTATTAATAGGTGTTCCAGATGTTATGGTTACTGATACTTTAACAGGAAATCTTTTAATGAAAGTATTCTCTTCATTTAATACAGGAGGAGACTTTGAAGCTCAGGGTTACGGATATGGACCAGGTATAGGAGAAGACTACGATAGAAGAGTTCTGATCCTATCTAGAGCAAGTGGAAGTCCAGTAGTTGCTAATGCCCTAAAATATGCATATGACATAGTAAAGGGAGAAGTTAATGAAGTAGCTAGAAATGAATTCAAGAGTGCTATAAAGGCAGGACTTGATAAGGAAATAGAAGCTATAAAGGCTAAAAAAGCTCCTAAGGAAGCTGTAGAAGAAGTTATAGCTCCACCTAAGGAAGTAGTTACTGAGGCAATAGCAGGTATAGATATATTAGACCTTGAAGATGCTGTACAGGTTCTATGGAAAGAATCTATATACGCAGAAAGTGGAATGGGCTGTACAGGTCCAGTAATACTAATATCTGAAGCAAACTTTGCTAAGGCTGAAGAAATATTAAAAAACAATGATTTTGTAAAATAATCATAAATATTTTTCCAAATAGTCTGTGGGAGGACTCTTGTCCTCTAGCAGGCTATTTTTTTAACGAAAAAAATTAGAAAGTAAAATTAACTGAGTATTTTTTTAGAAAATGTTAGTGAAAAAGTGAACAATGTTT
>Michael_p1__coassemble_1058_pt1 | contig 24191 bp, 17 predicted proteins | sample Michael_p1__metabat2_high_PE_009 | metagenome-assembled genome bin Michael_p1 | reverse complement strand
TACTTTAATATATATAATTATATACCATTAAAATGCAATTAAAATACAATAATATAGAAAAAATCTATTATTTCTATATAAAAAAAGTATTTATATCTAAAAATATGTTAGATGCTTAATATTAGGATACTTATGATATGAATTAAACAGTTTGGTGAAAACGATTTCGTGATTATTATGGACTAGTTTTTAACAATGATGTATAATTAATTTATAAAAATTACAATAAATTAAAAAAATTGTAAAAGTATTATATAATTTGGAGGTGTATTGTGGAAGATACAAAATTACAAAGTGATGGCGATATGGAGAAAAGTATCGGTGTATCCAGTGCAATTTTTGTCGTTGTAGGTGGAATTATTGGATCAGGTGTTTTCTTTAAGCCACAAGCAATTTATACAGCAACTGGAGGAGCTCCTGGATTAGGAATAATTTCATGGGTAATAGCTGGATTAATAACATTATGCGGAGCTCTTACAGTTTCTGAACTTGCAGTATGTATACCAAAGACAGGTGGAATGATAGTTTATATAAGAGAGGTTTACGGTGAAAAGATGGGATTTCTTGCTGGATGGGTGCAAGTTTTACTATATTTCCCTGGTATGATTGCAGCTTTAGCAGTTATATTCTCTGATCAGTTTGCAGTTTTATCTGGAATTGAATGGATAAAGTTGCCTTTAACATTGATAGTAATACTTATATTTACTGTTGTAAACCTTATGGGATCAAAACAAAGTGCTTTTATTGGAAATCTAGCAACAGTATTTAAAATATTAGCATTAGCAATTATCATAGTAGCAGGTTTGTTTCTTGGAAGAAATCACTCATCAATGATTCATCCTTTTGTAGGTAAGGGCGTAAATGCTGTTACTGCAGGAGGTAAGATACTTCTAGCTATATTCTTTGCTTTTGATGGATGGATTAATGTTTGTGCATTAGCAGGAGAAATGAAAGATCCAGCAAAGGATATATCTAAAGCAATGGTAGGAGGATTAAGTATAGTTCTTGCGATATATTTACTAATAAATGTAGCCTTCTTAAAAGTGCTACCAGCAAGTGCTCTTGGAAATTCAGCTTCACCAGGACTTTCTGTTGCAGTTTCTTTATTTGGACCTTTAGGAGGAAAAATAATAGGTATAGGAATTATGATTTCAGCTTTTGGATGTGGTAATTCATATGCATTTACAGGATCTAGAGTTCTTTATGCACTAGCTCAAGATAGAGTTCTTCCAAAGAGTGAAAGTTTATTGAAGTTTAATAGAAATAATGTTCCTCAAAATTCAATTATATTTGTATGTCTTTTAGGTGCTATATATGCACTAAGTGGACAATTCAATCTATTAACAGATTTTGCAATATTTTCAATTTGGATATTTATTGTCTTGACATTTATAGCTACTTTCAAAAATAGAAAGAAGGTAGATGTTGCAAGTCTTCAGTTCAAAACTCCTTTATATCCAGTGGTTCCTATTATAGCTATAATGGGCGGTTTGTTTGTATTAGCAGTTCAGCTTATAACAAGTCCACTGATGTCTATTGGTAGTATAATTATTCTTCTTCTTGGTATACCTGTTTATAATATGGGGGTTAAGAAGGCTATGAATTTAAAGTTGAATAAAGCTGAAGAATTTTAATCTGTACAGTTTGTAATCTCTAATAGCAAGGTGAAAATTAATAATATTAAATACGATTTAGTAAGGTTTATTATTGAGCATATAAAAATTTACAAAATTGACATAGTAAAAACGAGATTAATATAATTAGTAATGCTTGTAAAGACACATATCTAAATCGATATTGCTAAGTCCGATATTTTTATTGGACTTAGCAAAATAAAATTTTAAGAAAAATCATTTGAACCTTATAGGGGAGAAGTTGATAATCGAAAGGAGAATTCGATGGCAAAGAATAAGAATAAGAAAAAGAAAAAATTTGAGATGCCCAACTCTTATGTAATTATTATGATGGTGACGGTGTTTGTTGCTATTTTATCTTGGGTATTACCAGGTGGTGCATATAATTATGTTGATCCTAATGCATCTGTTTTACAGCCTATACCGGGAACTTTTCATGCTGTAGCATCTAAGCCACAGGGAATATTTAATATTATAATGGCTCCAATAAATGGATTTATGCAATCAGTTGATATTATACTTTATTGTTTGGTAATAGGCGGATATCTTGCACTAATAGTTAAAACGGGTGCATTAGATGCATCTATTGGTAAAGTTTTAAAGAAAATCAAGGGAAGAGAATACCTTTTAGTTCCAACATTAATGTTAATATTCTCATTAGCCGGTGCAGCATTTGGTATTGAAGAAGAAACTCTTCCATTTTTTCCAGTATTGATACCGATATTCCTTTTAGCAGGATATGATACTTTAGTAGGTCTTTCTGTAATCAAGGTTGGAGCTGCACTTGGAGTAATGGGATCGATAGCCAATCCATTTGCTGTAGCTATAGCAAGTAAGTTTGCTGGAATATCTATGGGGGATGGTATTGGAATAAGATTGATACTTCTTGCAATATATATTCCATCAGGAATAATATTTACAATGAGATATGCAAAAAAGGTAAAGGAAGATCCTACAAAGTCTCTTGTATATAGCCAAAAGGATGAAATAGACAGTTTCTTCTTAAAGGGAGCAGAGGGAGAAGGAGATGTTCTTCCTGAATTTAATTTAAAGAGAAAAATAATTATGGGTATATTTGTAATGTCTTTTGTAATAATGATCTGGGGAGTGCTTCCTTGGTCAGAGTTAGGAATTACAATATGGCCAACTGTTCATTGGTGGTTTGGTGAATTAACAGGTGTATTCCTAACTGCATCAATACTTGTAGCAATTGTTGATGGCATTAATTCAAATGATTTTATAGATACCTTTATAGCAGGTGCTGCAGATCTTTTGAGTGTGGCAATAATTATAGGTGTAGCTAGAGGTGTATCAGTGCTTATGACGAATGCTTCTATAACAGACACTTTGCTTCATTTCTGTGAAACAGGAGTAACATCTATGTCATCTGGAATGTTTGCATTTATGAACTATATTATATTCCTTATATTGTCATTCTTTATACCTTCAAGTTCAGGTTTGGCTACATTATCAATGAGTATAATGGCACCACTTGCGGACTTTGCTCATGTAGGTCGTGAGATAGTTGTAATAGGGTATGCAGCAGCGAGTTCAATGATAGCAATAATAGCCCCTACTTCTGGTCTTTTGATGGGAGTACTTGCAATGACTAAAACTTCTTTCTCAACATGGATTAAGTTTATGTGGAAGTTCCTTTTATATATCTTTGTAGTAACATCTGCAGTTTTAGTTTTGGCAGCAATGTTTGTACATTAATAAGATATACATAAAAAGAAAGTCAACTATTATAAATAAATATAAAATATTTAAGAAAAATGCTTGAGTGTTATTAAACAAAAATATAGAATTATATTGAAATATGAGAAAATTGTGTTTGATTAAAAAATTGAATACAAACTTTCATCATATAAATATCTGTATAATAAAAATCTTTGCATCTAACTTAGACGTGCACTGAAAGTAGTTATACACTAGAAAGGTGGAATTAATATGAACATAGAAAACAGAAAATTAGCAAATTTAGAACCAAAGGCATTCTTTAGATACTTTGAAGATTTGACAAGAATACCTAGACCATCAGGAAAAGAAGAAAAAGTTGTAGAATATCTTATGGATTTTGCAAAAGAAAATGGGCTTTATGCTGAAAAAGATGAGTTTAATAATGTTCTTATAAAAAAACCTGCTTCAAAGGGATATGAAGATCATGACAGCATTATACTTCAAGCACATATAGACATGGTGTGCGAAAAAAATCCTGGAGTTGAACATGACTTTGATAAAGACCCTATTGATATAACAGTTGAAGACGGTAAAGTAATAGCAAAAGAAACTACTTTGGGTGCTGATGATGGTGTTGGTGTTGCTTTTGCCATGGCAATATTGGCAGATAAAGACATAAAGCATCCTGCAATAGAATTTCTTGCGACTTCAGATGAAGAAAGAGGCATGACAGGAATAGAAAATTTTGATTTTTCAAAGCTTACAGGGAGTAAGGTAATCAATATAGATAGTGATGATGAGGGACTTGTAGTAGTAGGCTGTGCAGGTGGACCGGTTATAAGAGTCAAACTTCCATTATCTTACAAAAAAGCAGATAATAAGAATACTTACAAGGTAAAAGTAGCAGGTCTTGCAGGTGGACATTCTGGAGAAGATATTCATAGAGGCAGAGCAAACTCAAACAAATTAATGGTTAGAGTATTGATGGAAGCTCTTGATATAGAAACTTTTGAATTGGCGGATATAGTAGGTGGAGATAAATATAATGCTATACCTAGAAATACTGAAGCTTATGTAAATATAGCAGCAGAAGATGAAGAGAAGCTAAGAGAAATTGCTGCAAAATACGAAAAAATATTTAGAAATGAATACAGAGTATCGGATTCAGGAATATATATTGAAGTAGAAAAGATTGATACAATAGAAGAAGTTCTTGACAAAGAGTCAACTATGAGAGTTTTAGATTTTATAAACTTTGCGGATACTGGAATAATAAGAATGGATATGGATTATCCAGACACAGTTGAAACATCAATTAGTTTAGGTGTAATCAGATTTGAGGGAGATAAAACTAGAATAGAAATAATGACAAGAAGCTCTATGGAATCTCAGTTTGAATTACTTGCAGATAAGGTATTTAGATTGACAGAACTTTTAGGTGGAGAATATGAAGTAATGAGCAACTGTCCTCCATGGGAATATGTGGTAGATTCAGATTTAAGAACTACTTATGAAGAAGTTTGGGAAGAAATGACAGGTGAAAAGCCTAAGATGATGATTCTTCATGCTGGACTTGAACCTAGTGAATTTGCTAAACACATTGATAGAAAGTTAGATATGATATCAATGGGACCAGATATAAGATTACTTCATGCACCAGGAGAGTATTTTGTAATAGACAGCGCCAAGAAGGTATATGAAAGTGTAATAAAATTGCTTGAAAGACTTTAAATTAGTCCTTAAGAATATATAATAATATGTGTTTCGCCGACAGTATGAGATTTGATAATCTAATACTGTCGGTGTTTTTATATGAAAAATTCAAAAATATGTAAGTTAATATTTTACAAACTTTATCTTATCTGAATTAATAAAAAATTATAGAGATCTAAATAAACTGAGATATATTCAAGAAAACTATATCATATATTCGAAATATAATGTTTATCTATAAATGATACAATTTACCAAAGAGCATAGTATAAAATGTTAAAATAATAGTGTGAGAAAAATAGAAGGGGGATTATATGAAAAATATTGGAATAGATATAGGTTCAAGCTGTGCGAAAGTATGTATCATGGATAATGATTATATAGAAAGCACTTTTATGATTCCAACAGGTTACAATTCTAGGAAAACAGCTGAAACTATTAAGGAAATGTTAGAAGAAAAAGAGATAAATATAGAAGAAGCCAATATAATGGCAACGGGTTATGGAAGAATATCAGTTCCATATGCCAATGATGTGATGACTGAAATTTCTTGTCATGGCAAGGGAGCTCATTATTTATTTGGTGAAAATGCTACTGTGATAGATATAGGTGGTCAAGATACCAAGGTAATTTCTCTAAAAAGAGGTAGAGTAATGAAGTTTCTTATGAATGATAAGTGCTCTGCTGGTACAGGAAAGTTTATAGAGATAATGTCAGATAGATTAGGTCTTACTCTTGAAGAATTGGAAGAACTAGCTGCAAAGGGCAAGGAAACAACTATAAGTTCAATGTGTACTGTATTTGCAGAGTCTGAAATAATAAGCCTTATAGGGCAGGGGACTCCAAGGGAAGATATTGCCAACGGTGTAATAAAATCTGTTGTTACAAAGGTTATACAGCTTGCTGCACAGGTTCCAGCAGATAAGTATATATTAACGGGAGGTTTTTGTGAAAATAAATATTTTATAAAAGAACTTTCAAAAGCTCTTGATGCACCAGTTGATTCAGCTCCAGAGGCTAGATTTGCAGGAGCAATAGGTGCTGCAGTATATGCAGGCGAAATAGAAGATTAGAATATATAGGACTAAAGGAGATAAAAATGAAGGATTTAAGTTTACCAAAGAAGTTTGAAGAATATGTAGATATAAGAAAACAAGGATTTATAAGAGCTATGGATTATAAAAAAAACGGAGGTAAAATAGCAGGATGTCTTTGCACCTATACTCCACAGGAAATACTAGATGCAGGTGGAATAGGAAGTGTTGGACTTTGTGGAACAAGCAATGAAACTATACCAGATGCTGAAAAGGTTCTACCTAAAAATCTATGTCCTTTAATCAAGTCTACTTATGGATTTGCAATGACAGAAAAATGTCCATACACATATTTTTCAGATATCATAATCGGAGAAACAACTTGTGATGGAAAGAAAAAAATGTATGAATTACTTGGAGAAATAAAAGATGTTCATGTAATGCATCTTCCTCAAGGTAAGGATAGACCATATATATATGACAATTGGTATCAAGAATGTGTTTATTTAAAGGAAGTTTTAGAAAAGAAGTTCGATATAGAGATTACTGAAGAAAAGCTTAGAGAAGCTGCTAAGAAAAGAAATGAACTAAGAAAATTGTATGTAGAAATGTATCAGTTGCAGAAGAATGTTCCTCCTGTAATGAAGGGAACAGATATAATGATAGCTATGCAAAAGGGAACTTTTTCTCTTGATGTAGACACTCAAATAGAAAATATAAAACAATTAATAAAAGAGTCTAAAGGAAATTATTTTGAAAAAGGCGAAAGACCTGTTTCAAAGAAGGAAAAGAGAATTTTAATTACTGGATGTCCATCAGGTGGACTTATTGAAAAGGTCGGGATAGTAATTGAAGAAAATGGTGGAGTAATAGTTTGTAAAGACGATTGTGGCGGAGAAAGAACTAATACTCAGATGATAGATGAAAATGCAGATGATATAATGAGAGCAATATCAGATAGATATATGGAAATAAATTGTTCTGTATTTACTCCAAATGATGCTAGAATAGAAAATACTCTTAATATGGTAGAAGAGTATAAGGTAGATGGAGTAATAGAGCTTGTTCTTCAGGCTTGTCATACTTTTAATGTAGAGGCAGCTAAAATGGAAAGAGCAGTAGAAGATATGGGAGTTCCATATATGAAGCTAGAGACAGACTACTCAAAATCAGACAGTGGTCAGATTGAAACAAGAATAGCTGCATTTATAGAAATGCTATAATAATTTTATTAAAAAGAAAAAATCATTTTTCATAAATGAAAGAAATTATAAAGCGTTCTATTTAGGACTTAAATTGAAATATTTTATCTAAACAATAAAATTTACAAGGGATAGATGAAAAATTATCCAATAAGTAAATAGGAAAATTGAATAAAAAATTGCTTTATTGTATAATTAAGGCGATAAATAAATAAGGGAACAGAGTTAGTCTTTGTTCCCTTTAAATATTTCGGAGGAAGTTATGGAAAATATAATAAAAATCGGTATTGGTGTAATGATTAAAAAGGGAAATAAGATCCTTCTTGGGCATAGAGTCTCTAATGGTTTAGACACAGGTGGAATATATGAACCAGATAGCTGGTGTTTACCAGGTGGAAAGCAAGAGTACAATGAGACAATATTTGAATGTGCTGCTAGAGAAGTTAAAGAAGAAACGGATTTAGATATAAGTGATATGGAAGTATTTGGAGCAATTGATGATATACAGACAGATAGACATTTTATTACAATACATGTAATTGCCAATAAAGTAAAAGGTGAAGCAAAGGTAATGGAAATAGACAAGCAAGATAAGTGGGAATGGTTTGAACTTGATAAACTTCCTCAAAATCTTTATTCACCATCTAAAAAGTTTATATCAAATTACTTAAAAAGAGACAACTCTAGGAATAGATAATATTGAAACAGATAAGTTTGAAATAGATAATATTGAAATAAATAATTTTGGAATAGACAATATTGAAACAGATAAGATTAAAAATTGAAAAAGAGTTTTTATAAGGAGGTTGCTATGAATAAAAAAAACAGTTGAGATTATAGCACAGAGTTTTGATGATGTAATAAATGCACAGAAAGGTGGAGCAGCTAGAGTTGAGTTGGTATCAGCTCTTTCTGAAGGAGGTCTTACTCCAAGTTTTGCAATGATTGAACAAATAATCAAAAATATAGATATTGAAGTTGCTGTAATGCTAAGACCTATGTCTAGAAGTTTTTGCTATGAAAAACACTATTTAGATGTTATGAAAAGAGATGCAGAAGTATTTCAAGATATGGGAGTAAAAAGATTAGTGCTAGGCATTCTGGATAAAGAAGGAAATGTAGATTTAGGAGCCTTGAATTATGTTTTGGAAAATATAAATATTGATGTAACTTTTCATAGGGCAATAGACGAATCTAGAAATATTTTAGAAAGCGTAAGAACTTTAAATAAATGTAAAAAGGTAACTCATATACTTACATCTGGTGGAGCTGGTAAGGCTGTAGATCACTTAGATATTATAAAAGATATGATAAAAATAAGCGACAAAAGAATAATGATAGGAAGCGGATTAAATTTCGATGTTTTAGATAAGATAAAGAAAGAAATAGATTATAACATTAGGGAATATGATGTACACTTTGGCACTTTTGCCCAAGATTCAAATGGAATAGTTGATGAAAAAAAGGTAAGAGAAATAGTAGAAAGATTTAATAGTTAGCACTTACAAGTTTGATATTTAGTAAAAACAAATAATAAAAATATTCAGAAAAAGTGTTGACAATTTTTAGATAAAATGATAACTTTATCACAATAGATATATTATTCATATAATATTTAATAATAATCACAATTAATGAAGTGAGAATTCTTATATCTAATCTTTATTAAAAAATTTCTATAGCAAGAGTTTTCTATTAGAGAGGAGGAAGTTATGTTTAAAGGTTTAAAAGATTTGTTGGAAAAAGAAGAAACATCTAAGATTGTTTTGAAGTCGCCGTTTAGAGGAAAGTTGCTTCCACTTTATAAAGTTCCAGACCCTCAGTTTTCAGATGAACTATTAGGTAAGGGGGCAGCGGTAATGCCCTCGCAGGGATATGCAGCAGCACCTATAGACGGTACTATAATCAATGTATTTAAAGGTAAAAATGCATTTAATATGTTGTCAGAAACAGGAGAAGAAATATTAGTTCATATAGGTTTGGATACAACAAAACTCCATGGAGAACATTTTGAACTGCTTGTAGAGAAAAATCAAACTGTTAAGCAAGGAGATAAGGTAATTAAGTTTAACCTAGAAAAGCTAGTAGAGTTAGGATATAATATGTGCTCACCAGTAGTTGTGTCTAATTCAGTGGAATATGAGTATGTAGCGGCTCTTGAAGAGAGAGAAGTAGATTACGATGATGATATAATAGAAATTAGACGATAAAATATTTGGATTATAATTATTAAAAACTCATCTCTATATGTTATAATAATCTTTAGAAATATACATAAAGGAGAAATAGAGTTGATTAGAGGATTTGAAATAGTAGAAGATAAATATAGAAAGCACCCAGACTGTGAAATAGTAATTCCACAGAGGGCTACGTCTAGATCAGCTGGTTATGATATATGCACACCAGTAGATATAGTGATTCCAGCTAGAGGACATTCAAAGGTTATTTTTACGGACATAAAGGCATATATGCTTGCTGATGAAGTTTTATCTACTCATGTTAGAAGTTCAATTGGCATGAAAAGGGGATTAGTTCTTGCAAATACTACAGGGATAATAGATTCAGATTATTATTCTAACCCAGACAATGATGGGAATATAGGATTTATGTTGAGAAACCTTACCGATGAAGAAGTAGTTATAAAAGCTGGAGAAAGAGTTATTCAAGGTATATTTTCAAAGTACCTTGCAATAGATTCAGATGAACCTAAATCAGATGAAAGAATAGGTGGAGTAGGCTCAACAGGTAGAAAATAATATAATTTTATTTAAATACTGAAAAAGACTTTAATTTTCCAATAAATAATGTTATAATATATGATGTTATTCATGAACGAATTAAAGTCTAAAAACAAACAAAAGCGACCTATGAATTTTCATAGGTCGCTTTTGTTATGTTTAAATCTTGTTGAATAGATTATTGAAATATACTATAATCATATAAGAACATATGTTTGCGAGTTGGGGGTGATTTTGTGTCTGAAAAAATATATTTTCATGTGGATGTTAATTCAGCATATTTGAGTTGGGAGGCAACTAGAAGAAAAAAAGAAAATCCTGAGTCGAAAGATTTGAGAGAAATAGCCTCTGCAGTTTCTGGTGATCCAAGCAAAAGAAGTGGTATAGTTTTGGCTAAAAGTCAGATTGCCAAAAACTTTGGTGTTAAGACAGGTGAAGCCATAGAAATATCTAAGAGAAAATGTCCACAGCTATATGTAGTAGCTGCAGACTTTGATTTGTATATAGAATATTCTCAAGCTCTTATCAACCTTCTAAAAGAATATTCTCCAAATGTATACCAGTATTCAATAGATGAGGCTTTCATGGAAATGACAGGTACTGAGAGGTTATTTGGACCTGCCAAAAGTTGTGCTGATATGATTAGAAAAAGAATAAAGGAAGAACTTGGATTTACAGTTAATATAGGAGTTGGAAATAATATGGTTTGTGCGAAGATGGCAGGTGAATTTAGCAAACCCAATAAAACTCATACTCTTTTTAAAGATGAAATAGAGTCTAAGCTATGGCCGCTTCCAATTGAGGAACTATTTTTTGTAGGGAGAAAAACAGCTTTGAAACTAAAAAATCTGGGCTTTGAAAGTATAGGAGACCTTGCAAATGCAGATATAGACTTTATAAGAAGGCGATTTAAGAAACATGGAGAAGTAATATATAGACATTCAAATGGCTTAGATGGAGTAGAATTTTTTAAAGAGCAAGTAAAAAACAAATCCATAGGGAATTCTACAACTACGGCAAATGATATTACAGATATCAACAATGCAAATCAGCTAATATTATCCCTTTGTGAAACTGTTTGTGCTAGACTTAGAAGAAAGGATATGAAGGCAGGCGTTGTAAGTATTGAAATAGTAGATATGAACTTTAAACGCATAAGTAGGCAAAAGAAACTTTCAATACCTAGCAATTCAGTAAATATTATTTATACAGAGGCTTGTAGATTATTTGCAGAAAATTGGGATAGAACCCCTATTAGACATATAGGAGTTACGACATCACAGGTTAAAGACAAAAGAGTAGAACAACTAAATTTTTTTGATACTTTAAATACTAAAGAAGAAAAACTTTATAAGGCAGTAGACGGAATAAGAGAAAAATATGGTTTGAATTCTATAAAGAGAGCGACTTTTGTAGAAAATGAAATAAATCATATGGAAGGTGGTCTTATTAAGAAAAATAGAGAAAATAAAAGAAAAAAAGAATCTGATAAAAGCTTTTCTAAGGGAGATAAAAATAATTCAGTATAATAAATGATTAAAAAATAAAAAATAGGTGTATATATAAAATATAACTGTTAATATTAAAGTTACAGTTTAATAATTTATGGTAGATATAAAAAGGAGAGAAAGTATGAAAAGCAACATAGGAGTTATAGGATTATCTGTTATGGGAATGAATTTAGCCCTTAATATGGCAGATAATGGTTACAAGGTGTCTATATTTAACAGAACTACTTCAGTAGTAGACAAGGTGATGGAAGAACACGGACATGAGAATTTTATTCCAACACATAGTTTAAAGGAATTTGTAGATTCTTTAGAAAAACCTAGAAGAATATTTTTAATGGTAAAGTCAGGTGCGCCTGTAGATATGCTTATAGAGCAGTTAATACCATTAGTAGATAAAAATGATATTATAATTGATGGAGGTAATTCATACTTTAAGGATACAATAAGAAGAACTAAATATCTTAAAGAAAAAGAAATTAATTTCTTAGGAGTAGGTATTTCAGGTGGTGAAGAAGGAGCAAGATTCGGACCAGCAATTATGCCAGGTGGAGATAAAGAAGCATATTCATATCTAGCTGAAATATTTGAAAAGATTTCAGCAAAGGCATATGGGGAAGCTTGTTGTAAATATCTTTCTACAGATGGTGCAGGACACTATGTAAAGATGGTTCATAATGGTATAGAATATGCAGATATGCAACTTATTGCTGAAGCCTACACTCTATTAAAGAGAGTTGCTGGATTTAGTAATGAAGAACTTCACAACATATTTGAAGAATGGAATAATAGTGAACTTGAAAGTTATTTAATAGAGATAACTTCAAATATATTAAAGGTAAAAGAGGATAATAAGTATCTTCTTGATATAATAATGGACAAGGCATCTCAAAAGGGTACAGGAAAGTGGACAAACCTAGAAGCTATTGATTTAGGTGTTGATATATCAGTAATTACAGCGGCACTTAATGGAAGATTTATGTCAAACCTTAAAGACGAAAGAATTAAAGGTGAGAGAATAATCGAAGCTAAAGTAAGCAAATTAGAAGATTTCAATATAGGAAGAGAAGAATTTGTAAGATTAGTAAAAAATGCACTTTACGTTTCAAAGATAGTTTCATATGCACAAGGGTTTAAGCTTTTAAGTGTAGCAGAAAAAGAATATGGTTGGGACTTTAACTTCTCTGAAATAGCAAAGATATTTAGGGGTGGTTGTATTATAAGAGCCAAGTTCTTAAATGATATATCAGATGCTTTCAAGGAAGAGGAACATATAGACAATCTTATGTTTACAAAATTCTTTGCAAATGAAATAAACACTAGATTAACAGACCTTAGAGAGTTAGTTTCTATTGCAGTACAAAGTGGTGTAGCAGTTTCAGCTATGACATCAGCTTTAGAGTATATAGATACGTATAGAACTTCTCAGTCAGGTGCAAACATGATACAGGCTCAGAGAGATTATTTTGGGGCTCATACATTTGAAAGAACTGACAAAGAAGGAAGCTATCACTTTGATTGGATAGCTAGTGAAAAAAATTAAGATTAAAATAGGGATTTAATGTTAATATTTTTAAATAGATAAAAAATAAAACAAAAATAGATATAAATAAGAAATGGAAGATATTATGAATAATAGAGGAATAGTAATCTTTGGAGGTACTGGAGATCTTGCATACAGAAAGCTCTTTCCAGCTCTATATAATCTACATTGTCTTGGAAGCCTTCCAGATGACTATAAGATAGTCGGTATAGGAAGAAGAGATTACACTAATGAAGATTATATAAATATAATAAATGAGTGGACTAAAGAATTTTCAAGACTTCAGTATACTGAGAAAGATTTTGAAGAGTTTAAGAAAAGAATAAAGTATTACAAGATGGATATGACTAATATGCAGGAGTACAATGGTCTTGTAGATTTTATAGAAGAAAACAATATGAAAGACGGCTTGATTTACTATTACGCAGTATCTCCAGGGCTATTTGGACCTATATCTGAAGGTTTAAAGAGCGCAAATTGTTTATCTGAAAAGAAGAATAGCTTAGAAGATAAAAGCTGTTGTATGGGAGATACAAAAGTAATAATAGAAAAGCCTTTTGGAAATGATTTAGAATCAGCAAAAGAGATATATAGAAATTTAAAGAGTTATTTTAAAGACGATAATATATATCATATAGATCATTATCTAGGAAAAGAAATGATAATAAATATAATGACTTTAAGATTTGCAAATGCAATATTTAAGGGAGTTTGGAATAGAGAGTTTATAGATAGAGTGGATATAAATGTCTATGAAACAGTTGGTGTAGACAGTAGAGGTGGCTACTATGATAAAAGTGGTGCCCTTGCTGATATGATACAGAATCATCTCTTCCAGATAATGTCCATAGTAGCAATGGAAGAACCCAAAGACTCAAGTAGCAAGGCAATAAAAGATGCACAGAGTAATGTATTTAAAAGTTTGAAAGAAGTTTCTCCAGAGGAAATAGATGACGTACTTTTAATGGGGCAGTATAAGGGTTATAGGGATGAGGATAAGGTAGATCCAAACTCTGTAACAGAAACATACGTTGCTATGAAGCTAGAAATAGATAATGAAAGATGGAATGGAGTGCCTTTCTATTTAAGAACAGGTAAAAAGCTTCACAAAAGAGAAAGTGAAGTAGTAATTTCATTCAAGTCTACTTCAGAAGGAGTACCTGGAAATAATATTATAATAAAAATACAGCCTGACGAAGGTGTAAAAATTAACTTTAATATTAAAAAGCCAGGGACAGAAACAAAGGTAATAGAAGAAGTAGGAATGGATTTTTGCCAAAGTTGTATACTAGAAAATAGAATGAATACACCTGAGGCATATGAAAGATTAATAAAGGCATGTATGGATTCAGATAAAAGTTTATTCTCTCAATGGGAACAGATAGAAATAAGCTGGAATTTTATAAATAGAATAATAGATTTGTATAAGAAAAATTCAAATAAATTATATTTTTACGAAGCAGGAACAAAGGGTCCTAAAGAATCATTTTAAATAAACCAACAGGAGGTAAGTTATGAGCGAAAAGACAATTTATGACATAGTAATAATAGGTGGAGGTCCAGGAGGAATGACTGCTGGAATATATGGTGGAAGAGCAGAATTAAAAACTTTAATTCTTGAAAAGCAGTTCCATGGTGGTCAGATGGTATCTACAAATGAAATAGAAAACTATCCAGCTCTACCAGATACAAACGGCATAGAACTTTCAAATGCAATGTTAGAACATGCAAAGAGATTTGGTGCTGAAATAAGATATAACGGTGTAGATAAAATAGAAGTTCTTGAAGATGGATTGAAGAAGCTAACTGTTGGTGAAGATGAAATACTTACAAAATCAGTAATTCTTTCAATGGGAGCAACTTCAAGAAAGCTTGGTATACCAAATGAAGAAAAGTTTACTGGTAGAGGTGTAGGATACTGCGCAATATGTGATGGTGGTTTCTACAGAAATAAGGTAGTAGCAGTAAATGGTGGTGGAGATACAGCTGTTGAAGATGCTTTATATCTATCTAGAATAGCATCAAAAGTATATCTTGTTCACAGAAGAGATGAACTTAGAGCCAATAAGACTTTACAGACAAGATTATTTGAATCTGATGTAGAAGTAGTATGGAATAGTACGATCAAGGAAGTTGTAGGAGAAGACAAGACTGAAGCTATAATTACAGTTGATAAAACTGACGGAAGCGAAAGAAGAATAGATATAGATGGTCTATTTGTTGCAATAGGAAGTAATCCAAATTCAGAACTTGTAAAAGATTTAGTGGAACTTGCTCCTAATGGATATATAATTACAGATGAAGATTGTAAAACAAGTGTAGAAGGTATATTTGCAATAGGAGATATAAGAAAGAAATCTCTTAGACAGATAATAACTGCAGCAGCAGATGGTGCAATAGCAGTTCATTCAGCAGAAAAATATATATTAGAAAACTTTAAGTAAAATAAAAATTAATGCAATAAAAATAAGCTACTGATTTTATCAGTAGCTATTTTTTTATTCAGATTCTGAAGTAATAATTTATTTTTTTAAGCAAAACACCTAAATTAATAATAAAGTCTTGACCTTAATCTAACACTTCTATATAACTTGATATGTCAGTAAGCACAATAAAAGTGTGAAACTAATAAATCTAAATATTAGATAAAATTTAATAAGGAGATATAAAGGTGGAAATACAATAAATTATACTTTATACAATAGCTTCAATTATGCTAGCCTATGGAATTAATACTCAGCTTAATATCTATTCAGATAGACATAAGTATACTAGCAGACAATCCCTATATTCTATATACAAAAACAAAAAATCATGTACTATGGGCTATATCGGGATTGCTACTATGTTTTTTAATAGCATTTATAGGTTAAAATATAATGAAAATATAGATAATAGATAAAATGATTATAAAAAAATTGTTAATTTGAAAATAAGAAAGAAATATTGCTCCTATATACAATAGTTGTAGCAGAAGGTCTAATATAGGTTTATTCAACAGAAATATATACTAGAAAACTTTAACAAAATAGAACTCAATAAAAAATGTCCACTGATTATTCAGTGGACATTTTTTATTGCTTTAAACTATATAAAGTATATAATTATTGAATTCGTGTAGTAGCTATGATAATATTAAAAATAAGAGAATTTTATGTAAAATACATAAAATTTAAAAGAAAAAATCAAAAAAATATTTATTAGGAGTGTGTACAGTAAAATGGCAGAAAGCGAAAATAGCAAAGATCTTATAAGTGTATTATGGAGCGGAGCAGATATACTTAGATCAAAAATGGATGCAAATGAGTATAAGGATTATTTATTAGGAATAGTATTTTATAAATACTTATCAGATTCATTTTTAATAAAGGTATATGACCTTATAAATGATGAAAAACCAGGATCACTAAAGGATGCATTAGAAGAATATAAAGAGGCATTGAAAGATGAAGATGCTAGTGAACTGATGAAGGAAATAAAATCTATTTGTCATTATGTAATTGACCCGGAACTTACATATACTTCTTTTGCTGATTCAGCAAGAAACAACTCTTTTAATAGAGAAGATTTGCAAAAGGCATTTAATAATATAGAGCAAAGTGATTCTTTGTTTGCAGATTTATTTACAGATATTGATTTGTATTCAAATCGTTTAGGTAATGGCGATCAAAAACAGAGTGATACTATATCAAGTCTTATTAAAGAAATAGATAAGGCAGACCTATTAAATTCAGATGCAGATGTCTTAGGTAATGCTTATGAATATCTTATTGGGCAGTTTGCATCAGAGACAGGAAAGAAAGCAGGAGAATTCTATACACCTCAGGCAGTATCAAAGATTTTGACAAAAATAGCAATTACAGGGAAAGAGGATAAAAAGGGATTATCTGTCTACGATCCTTGTATGGGTTCAGGTTCGCTTCTTTTAAATGCGAAGAATTATTCAAAAGATCCAAGAAATATAAAATACTATGGTCAAGAGCTAATGACATCTACATATAATCTTGCAAGAATGAATATGTTTCTTCATGGAATAGTTGCAGAAAATCAACATTTGAGAAATGGAGATACTTTAGATGCAGACTGGCCAACAGGAGAAGAAACATCTTTTGATATGGTTTTAATGAATCCACCATACTCTGCCAAATGGAGTGCAAATAAGGGATTTTTACAAGATGAACGTTTTAGTGACTATGGAGTATTAGCACCAAAATCAAAGGCTGACTATGCCTTTTTATTACATGGCTTCTATCACCTAAAAGAAAAGGGGACTATGGCAATTGTCCTACCTCATGGAGTTCTTTTTAGAGGAGCAGCAGAAGGAAAAATAAGAGAAAAGCTACTTCGTTCAGGAAATATCTATGCAGTAATAGGCTTACCTGCTAATTTATTTTATAATACAGGAATACCAACTTGTATATTAATATTAAAAAAACAAAGAGAAGGCAGAGATGTTTTATTTATTGATGCTTCTAAGCAATTTAAAAAAGTAAAAAAACAAAGTGAAATGACAGAAGAACATATAGATTATGTATTGAATCTATACAATGATAGAAAAACAGTTGAAAAACAATCTTATCTAGCAAGCTTTGAAGATATAGAAGATAACGATTTCAATTTAAATATACCACGCTATGTAGATACCTTTGAAAAAGAAGAAGCAGTTGATATCAATGAACTTTTGAAAGAAATGAAGCAAACGGATATAGAAATTAAAGAAATGCAAAATGAATTTTTAGGATTACTCCATGAACTTGATAGCACAGATAAGGAGATTATTTCGTCATTAAATGATTGTGTTAAGATGTTTGAGGAGGAAATATAATGAAAAAACCAAAAATAAGATTTAAAGGATTTACAGATGATTGGGAACAGCGTAAGTTGGGTTCAATAGCTGAAATAACTATGGGACAATCACCTAGCTCTGTTAATTACACTGATAATCCAAACGATTATATACTTGTTCAGGGAAATGCAGATATGAAAAATGGTAGAGTTTTTCCACGAGTATGGACTACTCAAATTACAAAACAAGCAGATAAAGGTGATTTGATTTTAAGTGTAAGAGCACCTGTTGGAGATATTGGCAAGACTGATTTTGATGTAGTTATAGGTCGTGGAGTTGCCTCAATAAAAGGAAATGAATTCTTGTTCCAATTATTAACAAAAATGAAGGAAGAAATGTACTGGGTAAGATTAAGTACTGGCTCAACCTTTGAATCTATTAACTCAAATGATATAAGAGAAGCTGGGTTAAAAGTTCCGGAATTTGAAGAACAGGAACAAATTGGATCTCTGTTTTCTAATTTAGACAAGCTAATTACTCTTCACCAGCGTAAGTGTGAACAATTAAAAAAATTTAAAAAATATATGCTTCAAAATATGTTTATATAACAAAACAAAAATCCAAGAGGTCAAAAAATATAAAAAATTGATATCTTGGATTTTTGACAAAAAAATCATTTAATAAGTGGCTTACGATAAAAATAAGTAAGAATTTATGAAACAATATAATAATAAAAAATAATTAAATAAAATGCAAATTGATTGTATATACAATTAATAATAAAAAAATTTAATAACAAAATACTTATAACATATTACTCAACATAAAAATAAACAAATATACTAAAAAAGAATACTGCTAAAAAGAGAAATTAATATATTTATAATAATAAAAAATACCAATATAATAACTATCACTTTTATTTAGTGAAACATACATTAGATGCACTAATTTAAGCCAATGCTTGGGAACAGCGTAAGTTGAGGGATGTTGGAACAACATATACGGGATTATCAGGAAAAACTAAAGAAGATTTCGGGCATGGAAATGGGAAATTTGTAACATATATGAATGTATTTTCTAATCCCGTATGTTTGCCAGATATTACTGAACCAGTTGAAATTGATGATAGTCAAAACAAAGTTATTTTTGGAGATGTGCTATTTACCACATCATCAGAAACACCTGAAGAAGTGGGAATGTCCTCTGTTTGGCTTGGAAATGCTGAAAATACCTATTTAAACAGTTTTTGCTTTGGATATAGACCAACAGTTGAGTTCAATCCATATTATCTTGCATATATGCTTCGTTCTTCTTCGATGAGAAAGAAAATAACATTTTTAGCACAGGGCATTTCAAGATATAACATTTCTAAAAACAAGATGATGGATATTGAAATACCTATTCCAAATATAGAAGAACAGAAGCAGATTGGCTCATACTTCCGTAGTCTTGACCACCTCATCACCCTTCACCAGAGAGAGTGTGAACAATTGAAAACATTTAAAAAATATATGCTTCAAAATATGTTTCCGGAAAATGAGGAAAAAGTTCCTAAAATAAGATTTAAAGGATTTACTGACGATTGGGAACAGCGTAAGTTGGGGGAGCTAGCTGAATTTAACCCCAAAGAGCAACTTCCAACAGTTTTTGAATATGTAGATTTGGAATCTGTTGTAGGGACAGAAATGATTGCTCACAGAAAAGAAGAAAAGAATACTGCTCCATCAAGAGCACAACGATTGGCAAGAACTGGAGATTTGTTTTATCAGACAGTAAGACCTTATCAAAAAAACAATTATTTATTTGAAAAAGCTGATAATAATTATGTTTTTTCAACAGGATATGCTCAGATGCGGCCATACTATGATGGATATTTTTTGCTTTGCCTTGTTCAGAATGATTATTTTGTAAAGGTTGTTTTGTATAATTGCACAGGAACAAGCTACCCTGCGATTAACTCAAAAGATCTTGCAAATATTGAAGTAAAAATACCAAGAAATTTAGAAGAACAGAAAGAAATTGGACAATATTTTTCTAACCTAGACAAGTTTATCACACTTCACCAACGTAAGCCAAAAGTCACAAAAAATATATACATTTACATTAAAATTGAAAAAATATCAGTAAAGGAGAATAAAATTATGCCAGAATTAGAGTCAATGATGGAGCAAAAATTTATAGAACAGCTCGTATATGGAGATTCTCAATGGACATACAGAGAAGATTTAAAAACAGAAGAAGATTTATGGAGAAATTTTAGATATATCTTAGAACAAAATAATAAAGACAGATTATCGGGGAAAACGCTTTCTGACTCAGAGTTCGATCAAGTGAAAAACCAACTACAATTTTCCTCATTCTATAAAGCAGGAGAATGGCTAGTTGGAGAAAATGGAAAAGTAATGGTACATGTTCAAAGAGGTACAGAAAAATTACATCTTTTAGTGATGAATCATGAACATATAGCGGGTGGTAGTAGTGTCTATGAAGTTATAAATCAATATTGTGCTTTTTCTGGAGATGATGAATCTAATCTTGGTAAAAGAAACAGAAGATTTGATGTTACTCTTATGATTAATGGTCTGCCTATGATTCACGTCGAATTAAAAAATAAGCAACATCCTTATATGGATGGTTTTTGGCAAATAAAAAAGTACATAGGCGAGGGAAAATTTAAAGGTATTTTTTCAGCTTTACAAATGTTTGTCATTAGCAATGGTGTAGATACAAAATATTTTTCTGCTGCTGGAGATACAGAACTAAATCCGAAGTTTATAAGTGGATGGTTAGACAAAAACAATGAGCGAGTATCTAACTATCTAGATTTTGCAAAATCTGTTCTTCGTATTCCAGAAGCACACGAAATGATTGCAAGATATACTGTTTTAGATGAAGATGCTAAAAGATTAATTTTATTAAGACCTTATCAAATACATGCAATCGAGTCTATTAGAAATGCTTCAAAGACAGGAAAGTCTGGTTTTGTATGGCATACAACTGGTTCTGGTAAGACATTGACTTCCTACAAAGCTACAAGAAATCTTTTGATGGATATTCCTTCTCTTGACAAGACAATATTTCTGATTGATAGAAAAGACCTTGATACGCAAACTACACAGGCATTTCAGGCTTATGCGAATAACGATTTAATAGATGTAGATGAAACTGATAATGTAAATGACTTAAAGAGAAAATTAAAATCAGATGACAGGCAGGTAATTGTAACAACAAGGCAAAAATTACATACATTAATTAAGAAAAAACTAAAAGAAGATACAGCAGAATATAAAAAAATAAAAAATTTAAGAATAGCTTTTGTTGTTGATGAATGTCATAGAGCGGTTACGCCAAGTACCAAGAGAGAATTAGAAAGGTTCTTTAACAGATCCATGTGGTATGGCTTTACTGGAACTCCAAGATTTGCCGAAAATCCATATCCTCAGATGGGAGATTTGCCAAGAACAACAGAAGAACTATATGGAAAAATATTACATAAATATACAATACAGAATGCTATTAGGGATAATGCTGTTCTTGCTTTTCAAGTAGAACATAATGGACCTAAAGATATATCTGATGAAAAAAATACGGCTGTCTATGATAGTGAAAAACATATGTTAAAAGTTTTAGATATTATATTAAATAAATCTTATCACAAGCTTGGTTTCCAAAATGGCAAAGGAATGACTTATGAAGCTTTATTAACTGTAAACTCGATTGAAAAGGCACAAGATTACTATGAATTACTGAAAAAGGTTAAAAATGGAGAAACAAGTCTAGTTATAGATGAAAAAATAAAGCAGATTTTACCAGATTTTCCGAAATATGCAATCACATATTCAGTATCCGAAAATGAAGAGGGTTCTACAGTCAATCAAGACAAAATGAAAATTTCTTTGGATGATTATAATAATATGTTTGGAACAAAGTATGATTTATCTCAGATACAAGGATATAATGCAAATTTAAATAAACGTTTAGCAAGAAAAGATAATAAGTTTAAAAGTAGAAATGAACAGTTAGACCTTGTAATTGTAGTAGATAGATTGTTGACTGGCTTTGATGCACCTTGTATGTCTACTATGTTTATTGACAGACAACCTATGGGACCTCATGATTTAATTCAGGCTTTTTCAAGGACAAATCGTATCTTTGATAGAAATAAAAACTATGGTCAAATAGTAACTTTCCAGTCTCCAATACTCTTTAAAGATTGTGTCGATAATGCAGTGAAACTTTATTCTGCAGGTGGTACAAAGGATACATTGTTATCTGAGTGGGATGATGTAGAAGAAAAATTTATAAAAGCTCTATCATCATTGCGTGGAATAGCTAATGAACCCGACAGTGTTTTTTTAATGTCTCAAAAAGAAAAAGAAATTTTTGTGAAATCTTTCCAGAATTTTGATAGTTTGTTTGCTCAGTTGAAATCATTTAGCAATTATGAAGAATCAATGTTAGAAGATTATGGAATTACTCAGAAGGAGTATGAAGATTATGCAGGACATTACCTAAATATTATAGAAGAATTAAGAGAAGATAGAGAAAACAATGATAATGATGAAGTTGGAGATATTATTGATGATAATTATGAACTTATGGCATATAGTAATGTGAAAATTGATTATGAATATATAATCAAGTTGATTCAGAATATTGTTACTCCAGAATATTCGGATGAATATGAAAGTTTTGAAGAAAGACAAAAGAAAATAGAAGAAGTAAAGATTTATATAGAAGAACTAGGAAAAGAAAATTCAAAGCTAGCAGATATTATGCTAAATATTGTTCATGATATAGAATTTGATAATAGTAAGTATGAAGGAAAATCTATTTTAAATATTATAGAAAATACAAAAAAGGAGCTTATTGATAAGTTGGTTGACGATTTTTGCGAAGAGTGGTGTCTATCAAAAGAAGAAGTGATGTATGCAGCAACTCACTATATGCATGGAGAAATACCTAATGAAAGTGCAATAAAGTCTACAAGTGATTTTACGAAGTATAAAAATACTCATGAAAAGAAAATTCCTAAATTTAGATATTATTCTAGTTGTATGTTAGAACTAAAGGAATTGCTAGAAGAAGAAATAAAACCATTACTATCTCATTAATAAATTTATAATAGGTTTCTTTGTCTATATCAGCGTAAGCAATAAATAAACGGAGGTAGCGTATGCTAAATGATATAAACAAAGAAACCTTATTTTGTGAATACTACAAGCAATGGATAGATGTATATAAAAGGGGAGCAATAAGAGATGTTACAATGTCTAAATATATAATGACACATAAGTGGCTTGAAAAGCTTGTGCCTTGCTTGAAAATATCAGAATTAAGTAGAACGGCATATCAGCAGATTTTAAATGATTATGCCAAGGAACATGAAAGACAGACAACACTAGATTTTCATCATCAATTGAAGGGTGCGGTTTTGGACGCGGTAGATGAAGGTTTATTGGATAGAGATCCAACAAGAAAAGCAATTATTAAGGGAAAAAGCCCAAAAGCAAAGAAGATTAAATATCTAAATCAATTCGAATTGCATACATTGATAGCAGATTTAGATTTAAAAGAATCTGTTAATTGGGATTGGTTTATTTTGCTTTTGGCAAAAACAGGGATGCGTTTCTCTGAAGGGTTGGCAATAACACCAGAGGATTTTGATTTTTCAAGGCAAACTTTATCTATTAGCAAAACTTGGGATTACAAAGGAGATGGAGGATTTTTGCCTACAAAAAACAAATCGTCAGTAAGAAAAATTCAGATTGATTGGCAAATTGTAGTTAAATTTTCTGAGCTTATTAAGAATTTACCAAAGGATAAGCCAATTTTTGTTGGTGAAGATAAAATTTATAATTCTACTGTTAATGATGTTTTAGCAAGACATTGTAAAGCATGCAAGATATCAGTAATTTCTATACATGGACTTAGACATACTCATGCATCTTTATTATTGTTTGCAGGGGTATCTATTGCAAGTGTTGCTAGAAGGTTAGGACATGCTAGTATGACAACTACACAAAAAACATATTTACACATTATACAAGAGTTAGAAAATAAAGATGTAGACCTAGTAATGAGAACATTATCTGGTTTATAGTTATATAAGAAATATTAAAAAGCTTATGCTGATATTACCAATAAATATATAAGTAAATTGTACGGAAAAAACAATGAACTAGATATTGTTTTTTAATGGATTTAAAATAAATTAGCTACAAGAAAAATTAAAGAAATGCAAAAAATATCTATTTTTAGATAAAAATGTTTATATATTGTCAAAGAAGTTATATAAACTATATAAAAAAGCTATAGTTATGCTTGATTAAATCTATAAGAATATATAT
>Michael_p1__coassemble_997_pt1 | contig 26704 bp, 24 predicted proteins | sample Michael_p1__metabat2_high_PE_009 | metagenome-assembled genome bin Michael_p1 | reverse complement strand
TAATAAAAAGGGGCTATAAGATTGATTTTATAACGTCTTTAAGATATAATAAATAGTGTTGAAAAAAGAGAATTATAGTTTATGTGTTTTTTATTAATAAAGTAAAGATAAAAATAAGCGTAATTATATGAAAGAAATAGATTTTTGGAGGTAATAAATTATGAAATTAGGAATTGTAGGATTGCCAAATGTTGGTAAGAGTACTCTATTTAATGCAATTACACAGGCTGGAGCAGAATCTGCCAACTATCCTTTCTGTACAATAGATCCCAATGTGGGTGTAGTATCTGTACCAGATAGCAGATTAAATAAGCTTAAAGAACTTTATGATTCAAAGAAAATAGTACAGACTGCCATAGAGTTTGTTGATATTGCCGGTCTTGTAAAGGGTGCTTCAAAGGGAGAAGGACTAGGAAATAAGTTCTTATCAAATATCAGAGAAGTAGATGCAATAGTACACGTTGTAAGATGTTTTGAAGATACAAATGTAGTACATGTTGACGGATCTATAGATTCATTAAGAGATATTGAAACTATAAATCTTGAACTTATATTCTCAGATGAGGAAATATTAGATAGAAGAATAACAAAAACTACTAAGGCTTTAAAGGCTGATAAAAAACTTCAGTCAGAGCTTGATATTTTAAACAAAGTAAAGGCAACTCTTGAAGAAGGCAAAAGTATAAGAACTATGGATTTAAGTGAAGATGAATGGGCATTTGTAAAGACTCTAGATCTTTTAAGTTCAAAGCCAGTTATATATGTTGCCAATGTTTCTGAAGATGATCTTGTAAATGATGGCGTTGACAATAAGATGGTAAAGGCTGTTAGAGAATTTGCAGCTACTGAAAACTCTGATGTAGTTGTAGTATCTGCTCAGATAGAAGCTGAAATCGCAGAGTTAGAAACAGAAGAAGAAAAGATGGAATTTCTAGAAACACTAGGCTTAACACAGTCTGGTCTTGACAAGCTTATACAGTCTTCATATCACTTACTAGGATTAATTTCCTTCCTTACTGCTGGACCACAGGAAGTCAGAGCGTGGACAATAAAAAGAGGAATGAAGGCTCCACAGGCAGGTGGTAAGATACATTCTGACATAGAAAGAGGATTCATAAAGGCTGAAACAATTGCCTATGAAGATCTTATAGAACACGGTACGATGTCTGCTGCAAAAGAAAAGGGTCTTGTTAGACTTGAAGGAAAAGATTATGTAGTAAAAGACGGAGATGTAATACTATTTAAGTTTAATGTATAAAATTTAATATAGGAAAAGTATTTAGGTTATAGCCTATAAAATAAAAAATTCTTGTCAATTAATATGACAAGAATTTTTTTATTATTATTTAACTTTTTTTCCATCAAGAAAAACTGCTTCTAAATCATAATTTTTATTTAAAACTACTAAATCAGCTTCTCTACCTATTGCTATTTTTCCACAGATATTATCAATTCCAACAGATTTTGCTGGGACAAGAGATGCCATTTGAATAGCTTCAAAAGGTGAAGCAATTCCCCAATTAATTACATTTTTAAGTCCGTCTTTAAGTTTAAGAATAGATCCTGCAAGATTTCCGCTTTCAAGTCTTGCTGTTCCATCTGCAACCTTAACATCAAAATGACCTAGCTTGTAGTCACCGTCTTTCATTCCGCCAGCCATCATACAGTCTGTAATAAGAGCTACACTTTGGCAACCTCTACATTTCATAACAACATCAGCTGCAGCAGGGTGAACGTGATGTCCATCACATATTAGTTCAGCATAAACATTGTCAAGTGTAAGCGCAGCACCGACAACTCCAGGATTTCTATGATGAAGAGGGCTCATAGCATTGTAAGTATGTACAAAAATATTTGCTCCAGCGTCAACTGCTGATTTAGCCTGATCATAACTTGCATCAGTGTGTCCTATTGCTACATAAACGCCTATTTTTCTTGCTTCTTTTATAAATTCCTCAGAGCCTTCTAACTCTGGAGCAATAGCAATTTTTTTAATAAGACCACCTGAAAGTTCTTGCCATTTTTTTAGCTTTTCTATATCAGGGTTTGAGAAGCAATCAGGATCTTGAGCACCCTTGTATTTTAGTGAAAAGAAAGGACCTTCAAGAAAAATACCTCTTATTTTTGCACCCTTGCAATTATCTTTATTGTCACCTACAACCTTTACAGCTTCATTTAAATTTTCAGTTGTATCAGTAAGCGTAGTTGGCAAAAAAGATGTAACTCCGATTTTTAGAATTTCATCACTGATAATTTCTAAACCTTTTGCATCTTTGTCCATTATGTCGTGTCCTGAATAACCATGGATATGTGTATCTACAAATCCAGGTCCAATAATGGAGTCACCGTAATCAATACAATCTTCAAGCTTATCTGAGCTTTCAAGTATAGATTTTATTTTGCCATTATCTATTTCAAGTGCACCGTTTTCAAGGACTCTATCTTCTAGTACAATATATTTAGATTTTATAAACATTCCTCTACCTCCAAACCTTAAATCTCTTGATTTCATTATACAACCCATAAAAAAAAATTACAACATAAAGTGAATATATTTTTCATTTTGTACAAAAATAATAAAAAAATAAAAAATAAATAAGGTGAAATTCAAATGAAAATAAATATTTAAGCTTAACTAAGCATGAAAATAGACTATTTTAAGCAACTTTAAAAAAAGTTTGAAAAAAATAAAAAGTAAAAATTAATTTCAAAAAATGAATAGATCGTACTTTATTACAAGGATATTAATTAGAAATCTATTAATAAAAAATATTATAAAAATATAAGTTTTGAAAAGTATGTATAGATGTTAAAGAATTAAAATTAATAAATGAAAAAGAAATAATATTAAAGGTATATATAATTAATATCAGGTATGGGTGAATTCACCTAAGCTAAAATTTATGATATAATAATATAATGGTTAGATGAGACGCATATATAAAAGAAAAATATTTATTTGTTGTTAGAGTTGTTAGAAATATGTGTCTAATAAGATTTAAAAATAAGGAGAATGGTAGTATGTCCGATATTAATGTATTTGACTTGGATAGAGGGGTTACGCTTGCTCTTATAAAAAATCCAAAGTTTAAATCTAATTTAATTTCTATATATTTTGCTAGAAATTTAAAAAAAGAAGAGGTTACTAAAATATCTCTATTATGTAATATGATGTCAATAGGGAGCAAGAAGTATCCAACAATGAAAGAAATATCAAGAAAAATGGATGAACTATATGGTTTAACAATGAATATGGGAGTGAGTAAGCATGGTGAAAAATCCCTTACATTTTTCAAGTTTTTAAGTGTATCTGATGACTATTTAGATGAGCCTATTTTTGAAGATGTTATTGATTTTATAAATGAAATCGTAAATAGACCCTTTATAGTAGATGGTGAGTTTAATCCGTCTATGATAGAAATAGAAAAAAATGCACTAAAAGATGAAATAGAAGCTAGAATAAACGATAAAAAATCATATGCCTTGTTGAGATGTATTGAAGAAATGTGTGAAGGTGAACCATATTCAATAGATCAGACTGGTTATGTAGATGATTTGAAATCTATAACAGCAAAGGATATTGCTGATACATATTATGACTTTATCTCAACATCTAATATATATATAAGTATAGAAGGTGATTTTAATGAAGATAGAGTTTTAGAAATATGCAAAAATAAATTTAAGTTTAACAGAGGAAATATAGAAAGTATAAAAAGAGAAGATATATTTAAAATTCCAGAAAATATTACTTATACTACAGAAATAATGGGTATGCAACAAGGTAAGCTAGTGATGGGCTATAGAACTATGGTCGATTATAAAGACTATAAGAAATATTATAGTCTAATGGTTGGAAATAGTATCTTTGGAGGTGGACCTCATTCAAAGCTATTTAACAATGTAAGAGAAAAGGAAAGTATGTGTTATTATGCTCATTCAACTTTGGAAAAGTCAAAAGGTTTAATGCTTGTAAGTTCAGGTATAGAATTAGATCTTTATGAAAAGGCATTGAAACTTGTTACAAAAGAACTCGATGACGTAAAAAATGGTAATTTTAGTGATAAGGATATTGAAAATGCTAAGAAGAGTATATTAAATACATTTAGAGCTTCTCATGACTCCATTTCTGGAGAATCTGATTTTACTTATAATCAATTTATAAGCGATACGAATTTGAAGTTTGAAGAGGTTACAGATTATATATCAGGAGTAAGTAGAGAAGACATTGTAGAAGCAATGAAAAACATAGTAGAAGATACAGTTTATTATATAAAATAAATAGTATTCTAGGTTAGGAGGAAGTCTGTGAAAAAGATTTATAATGATGTTATAAATGAAGAACTTTATTATGAAAAAGCAAAAAATGGACTTGAAGTTTTTTTTATACCCAAGAAGGGTTTTGCAAATAAATATGCAGTATTGGGAGTGGATTTTGGATCAAATGATTTGGAGTTTATTCCGATTGGAGAAACAGAAAGTATTAGGGTGAATGAGGGAATTGCTCATTTCTTAGAACATAAAATGTTTGAACAACCAGATGGAAGTAACGCTTTTGGAAGTTTTGCAGAAAATGGTGCAAATGCAAATGCCTTTACTGGATTTGGAATGACAGCATATTTGTTCTCTGCTACGGAGTCATTCTATCCATCTTTGAAGCATTTAATTGAATATGTTCAGACACCTTATTATACAGATGAAAATGTTAATAAAGAAAAAGGGATAATTGCCCAAGAAATAAAAATGTATGAAGATGATCCGAGTTGGAATGTATACTTGAATTGTTTAAAGGCGATGTATTCTAAACACCATACAAATATTGATATAGCAGGAACAGTAGAAAGTATAAATAAAATAACACCAGAAGAATTATACAAATGCTATAATACTTTTTACAATCCTGCAAATATGAAGTTGTTTATTGTAGGTGATTTAGATGCTAAAATACTTATGGATACAATTAATGAAGTCAATAATTTGGAGATTAATTCAGATGAAAATATAGTAAGGATAACAGAAGAAGAGCCTGAAGAAATAAATAAAAAGTTAATTGTTGAAAAATATACAGTATCTATGCCTATTTTTTACATAGGCTATAAAGATAAGTTTGAAGATTTGGAAGCTAGAGATAGCTTGAAAAGAGAAATAGTTACAGATATTCTTTTCGATATTATTTTCTCTGCAAGTGGTGAACTTTATCAGCAACTTTATAATGAGGAATTAGCAGTTGGAGGAATTTCCGGTGGATATCTTTGCCAAAAGGATTGTGCATATGCAATAGCAGCAGGTGCATCTAGAGATCCGATAGAACTCAAAAAAAGAGTGGATAAATATATAGAGGAACTTAGAAAAACAGGTATAGATGAATATGAATTTGATATAACTAAGAAAAAGAAAATAGGAAAATTTTTAAAGTCTTTTGATTCAATTACATATATAGCGGATAATTTTTTAAATTATATGTTTAGAGGGATAAACTTCCTAGAATATCTAGAAGTTCTTAAAGAAGTTGAAATAGAAGATGTTACAGAAAGACTTAATGAATTTTTCAAAGAGGAAAGTAGCGTCCTTTCAATAGTAGAGCCTAGAGAACAGGAAATTGAAATAAAATAGAAAGAAATTTACGGAGGATATAGTTTGGATAGAGTAGCATTTTCCTTATTTGGGATAGACGTAATGTGGTATGGAATATTCATAGCCATAGGAATGATGTTAGCAGTTGGCATAGCAGTGAAAGAAAGTAAAAGAGTTGGCTTAAAAGAAGAAGATATAATGGATTTAGCCTTGTTTTTAATTCCTTTAGGAGTATTGGGGGCTAGAATTTATTATGTGATATTTAGTTGGGATCAATATTCTGGCAATCTTATGGATATTTTCAATATAAGAGGTGGTGGCTTAGCTATACACGGTGGAATAATAGCAGGAATATTAACTGGATTTGTATTTTCTAGAATCAAGAAGATAGATTTCTTCAAACTTGCAGATACCGTTGTTTTAGGAGTCCCACTTGCTCAATCAATAGGAAGATGGGGAAATTTTGTAAATCAAGAAGCTCATGGTGGACCAACAGACCTTCCATGGGGTATAATGATAGACGGTCAAAAAGTACATCCGACTTTTCTTTATGAGTCAATATGGGATTTACTAATATTTCTTTTTATATTTTTAAGAAGAAAAAAGAAAAAATATGAAGGTAGTATAATAGTTGAATATATAACACTTTATTCATTAGGAAGATTTTTTATAGAAGGTTTGAGAACAGATTCTCTTATGTTAGGTCCTATAAGAATGGCTCAGTTTGTAAGTCTTCTTGGAGTAGCTGTTGGAGTAGTCCTTCATATAATTTTATCAAAAAGGAGTAAAAATGGAATTTAAGCATGTTTCGGTACTTTTAAATGAGTGCATAGATAATTTAAATATAAAAAAAGACGGAATTTATGTAGACTGTACTATGGGTGGTGCAGGGCATAGTAAAGAAATAGCCAAAAGACTTTCAGGGAATGGTAGATTGATCTGCTTTGATCAAGATATAAATGCTATAAATGTAGCTAAGGAAAGACTTGCAGAATTTGGTGATAAGGTAACAATAGTACATAGTAATTTTGAAAATATAAAAGAAGAAATAGAAAAGTTAGGAATAGACGGAATAGATGGAGTTTTAGCAGATCTTGGGGTTTCATCTCATCAACTAGATGAGGCATCAAGAGGATTTTCCTATATGAATGATGCAGCTCTTGATATGAGAATGGATAACAGATGTAAGTATTCTGCTTGGGATGTTGTCAATGAGTACTCAGAGGAAGAACTTCACAGAATTATAAAAGAATACGGAGAGGAAAATTGGGCAAAGAGGATTGCAAAGTTTATAGTTGAAGCAAGAGAGGAAAAATCTATAGACACTACCTATGAACTTGTAGAGGTAATAAAGAAAGCAATTCCTAAAAAAGCTAGAATAGATGGCCCCCACCCAGCGAAAAGAACTTTTCAAGCTATAAGAATAGAAGTAAACAATGAGCTTGGAGTTATAAGTAAGATGATAGACGATGCAGTATCTATAATGAATCCAGCTGGTAGAATATGTATAATTACTTTCCACTCACTTGAAGATAGAATTGTAAAGAAGGAATTTAAATATCTTAGTCTAGATTGTATTTGTCCAGCAGAGATGCCATTTTGTCAATGTGATAAAAAAAGTGAAGTGAAGATTATTACTAGAAAGCCTATACTTCCTACTGCAGAGGAAATAGAAGTTAATCCAAGGTCTAGAAGTGCAAAATTAAGGGTGGCAGAAAAAAAGTAAAACTGGTAATATAATATATGTTAAAAAACAGCTTTTAGTAAAAAAATATTGAAAAAAATTGCATTATTTAATAATATATGTATATGTGACTTTTGCAAAATAAGTTATTTAAAAGCGAAAATTAGGAGGAAAAGATGATTAGCTTAACAGTTGAAGAAATATTGAAATCAACAGAAGGCAAATTAATCTGTGGTGATAATAATTATGAGATCAAAAAAATAGTTATAGACAGCAGAGAAGCCGATGAAAGCTCAATGTTTGTAGCTATATTGGGTGAGAGCCAAAATGGACATAAGTATATAAAATCAGCATATGATTTAGGCTGCAGAGCATTTTTGATCAGTGACGAATCTTTTTTAACAGAAGAGTTGGAAGGCTCTTCAGTGATCAAAGTAGAAAATACTGAGATAGGACTTGGGAAAATAGCCAAGTATTATAGAGGTGCATTTGATATCCCAGTAATAGGAGTTACGGGAAGTGTTGGAAAAACAACGACAAGAGATATGATTTACTCTGTTGTTTCAAACAATTTCAAAACTCTAAAAAATGAAAAGAATTTAAATAATCAATTTGGTGTTCCGCTTACACTGTTCAATTTAAATAGAGAGCATGAGTGTGCAGTAATTGAGATGGGTATGTGCGGATTTGGAGAAATAGAATATCTTGTAGATATAGTAAGACCTAAAATAGGTGTAATATCAAATATAGGTATGTCTCACATTGAGCTTCTTGGTTCACAAGAAGGAATATTCAAAGCAAAGATGGAAATAACAACTTACTTTGATGAAGGATCTACCCTTATCGTAAACGGAGATGACAAATTCCTTTCACAAATTTATAAAGATTATTTAGACGGTGATAAGGAAGGATATACTGTATATTCTTTTGGAAAAAATAAAAATAATACAATTTCTTTAGTGGAGACAGAGGTTTTGGGAGAAGAATCTACTGTGTTTACCGTTAAAATTGAAGGAATTGAAGATCAAATTAAATTTAAAATACCGACAGTTGGAGAACATAATATATACAATGCAATGTCTGCTATACTTGTTGGTATTGCAATGGGAATGAATTTTGATGATATAAGAAGTGGTCTTATGAATTTCACTCCTACAAAAGATAGACAAGATATAGTTAAAACTGATAAATACACTATTATCAATGATGTATATAATGCAAGTCCAGATTCTATGATAGCGTCTCTTAAGGTTCTAAAGCTTTACGACACAAGAAGAGTTGCCATATTTGGCGATTGTCTTGAGATGGGAGAATTTGCAGAAGAAGGTCACAGAAAAGTAGGTCTTCAAGCTACAGATAAGGTAGATGTTATAATTACTACAGGAGAAGCAGCAAAGTTTATTGGAATAGAAGCAAAGGAAAGAGGCTTTGATTTAAGCAAGGTATATCACTTTGATACAAAGGAAGAGTTAATAGACTCACTTGATGATATAGTGAAAGATGGCGATACTATTTTAGTAAAGGCATCAAGGGGTATGAAATTTGAAGATATAGTTAGTCATCTAGAAGGAGGTTGTAAATGCTAGGATTTAAAGAGTTAACACTGACAGCCATAATAGCATTTGTACTAGTAATGGCAATGGGACCTATAGTAGTTCCGTTTCTACATAAATTTAAGTTTGGTCAAACGGTAAGAGATGATGGGCCACAGTCACATTTAAAGAAAAATGGTACTCCAACAATGGGTGGAGTTATGATGATAATATCAATACTTATAACAACATTATTAAGAGCTAAGCTAAGTACGGAAATACTTATGGCTTTATTATGTATGTTCGGATTTGGTATGGTAGGCTTTATAGATGACTTTATAAAGATAAAGATGACTAGATCTTTAGGTCTTACTGCAATCCAAAAAATAGTTTTACAAGTAGCCTTAGCATTAATTATTTCAATATATAAGTTCAAAACAATAGGAAGTGGAGTTCAATTTGTAGTTCCATTTTCTCAAGCAGGAATAAATATAGGCATTTTCTATATTCCAGTTATGCTTGTAGTAATATTGGGAACAGTTAATGCAGTAAACTTAACAGATGGACTAGATGGTCTGGCTAGTGGTATAACGGCTATAGTTTCTACATTCTTCGTATTATTTGCATTTGTAATAGCTAATAATGCGGGTATATCTCAAATGGCAGCAGCCACTTTAGGAGCTTGTATAGGCTTTATGTGGTTCAACGTTAATCCTGCCAAGGTATTTATGGGGGACACTGGTTCTATGGCACTAGGAGGTGCTGTAACAGCTTTTGCTTTGTTTACAAATTCTGTTCTTATTATACCTATAGTAGGAGGTATATATTTTGCAGAGGCGCTATCTGTTATAATACAGGTACTTTATTACAAGAAAACTAAAAAAAGAATATTTAAAATGGCACCGCTTCATCATCACTATGAACAGTGTGGATGGCCTGAAACAAAGGTAGTATTCATTTTCTGGATAGTATCTGTAGTTTTAGCATGGATTGGTGTAGTGGCAATGTTTTAGGTAAAAATTCGAATAGAGGTGACATATTTTGTTTAGTAAAAACAAAGTTTTAGTTGTAGGTATGGCAAGATCAGGAATAGCTTCAGCTAAGTACTTATTGAGAAATGGAGCCGAAGTAATAGTAAACGACTCAAAGGAAGAAGAAAAACTTGAAAATGTAAAAAATGAATTTAAGGATTTTGAAAATGTAGAATTTATATTTGGAAGAAATCCTAAAAGTGAAGATATAAAGGATATAGATTTCGCAGTAGTATCTCCAGGAGTTCCTCTTGAATTAGACTATATAGTTGAAATAAAGAATTTAGGAAAAGAAGTAATTAGCGAAATTGAACTTGCCTATAGAGTTGGAATAGAAAAGAAGATTGATTTTATAGGTATAACAGGAACAAATGGAAAGACGACAACAACTTCAATAGTAGGAGAAATAATAAAAAGTGCTGGGGTTGAAACATATGTAGTTGGAAACATTGGAAATCCTGCTATACAAGCAGTTGAAGAGGCAGGGAAAGGCGCAGTTATGGTAACTGAGCTTTCTAGTTTTCAGCTTGAAAGTGTATCAGAATTTAAGCCTCGAGTATCTTCAGTACTAAATCTAACTGAAGATCATCTAAATAGACATCATACTATGGAAAACTATGCTAAGGCGAAAATGAATGTATTTGCAAAGCAAGATAAAAATGATGTTTGTGTTTTAAATTATGATGATGAAATAACAAGAGATATGGCCTTGTCATGTAATGCAAAAGTAATATATTTTTCAAGATTGAACAAACTAGAAGAAGGTGTCTGTCTTGATGAAGAAAATAACATTTTAGTTAATTTAAATGGAAAGTCTAAGCTAGCAATGAACTCTAAAAAGCTAAGTCTTCCAGGAGGGCATAACCTTGAAAACTGTATGGCAGCTATGGCAATATGTTTAGAGTACGGTGTTGATATAGAAGTAATTAAAAATGTGTTGATGACATTTAAAGCTGTTGAACATAGACTAGAGTATGTAGATACCGTAGAGGGTGTAGTATATGTAAATGATTCAAAAGGAACGAATCCAGACTCTACTATAAAAGCAGTCCAGTCATATGATAAACCGATTATACTGATTGCAGGTGGGTATGATAAGGGAAGCGATTTTAATGAATTATTTGAAATTGCAAAGAAGTTTGTAAGAAGTGTAGTAATACTTGGTCAAACAAGCAAGCTTATTGAAAAAACTGCAAAAAAACACGGCATAGAAGATACTTACATAGTAGAAAATATGTCTGAAGCAGTAAAGAAGTCTCATGAAATTGCCAATAGAGATGAAGTTGTTCTTCTTTCACCAGCATGTGCAAGCTGGGGAATGTATAACAATTATGAAGAAAGAGGCGATGATTTCAAAGAAAATGTTCATAGCTTAAAAAATAACTAAAATCGAAATTAGAAGGGAAAAGATATGAAAGTTATATTATCAGGCGGAGGAACAGGAGGACATGTTTACCCCGCAATTGCAATAGCAAATAAGATAAAAGAAAAAAATCCTGATGCAGAAATACTTTTCGTTGGAACTAGAGAAGGTATAGAATCAGAAATAGTTCCCAAATATGGATATAATATAGAGTTTATAAAAGTTAAGGGATTTAAAAGAAAAATTGATTTTGAAAATGTAAAAAGAGTAGTGATGTTTTTAAAATCTCTTAAATCTTCAAAGAAGATAATAAAGAAATTTGAGCCGGATCTTGTAATAGGTACAGGTGGTTATGTAAGTGGTTCGGTAGTTCTTCAAGCAAGCAAGATGGGAATTAAGTCATGTATCCATGAGCAAAATTCATTCCCAGGAATTACAAATAAAATGCTTTCAAAGAATGTTGATTTTGTAATGACGAGCTTTGAAGATTCTCATAAGAGATTTCCAGAAGAAGCAGCAAAAAAATTGTATCTTACAGGAAACCCTGTTAGAGATGAAATATTAAAGGCTGATAGAAAATCTTCAAGAGAAAAGTTAGCAATCCCTGAAGATAAGAAGATGCTTTTAGTTGCTGGTGGAAGTGGAGGATCAGAAGAAATTAATGATGCTTTAGCATTAGCACTTCCAGAAATGATAGAAAAGGATTTTGCTTTTACAATATCGACTGGTAAAACATACTATGAAAAGTTTGTGAAGCAATACGGAAACTTGAACTTTAAAGAGTATCAAAAGGTAGTTCCGTATCTCGATGCAATGGCTGAAAATCTTGCAGCAGCAGATTTAGTTATAGGAAGCGCAGGAGCTATTTCTATGGCAGAAATGACTGCAGTAGGAATACCTGCTATAATAGTACCAAAGGCATATACTGCTGAGAATCATCAAGAATATAATGCAAAAAGTCTTGAAAGTGCAGGTGGAGGCGTTTGTATAACTGAAAAAGAACTTTCTCCTCAGAAGCTGGAAAGTACAATTTTTGATTTATTATGTGATGAAGAAAAGTTAAGAAAAATGTCTCAGTGCAGCAAAGAATTTGGAAAAAGAGATGCAATAGACTTAATTTACGATAAAATTATGCAAGAATGCTTCTAAAAATACATAAAATAATAAAATAATGAAAAATATTTAAAAATATATTGCAATAGTAGCCTTTTATAGGCTATTATAGAATAGATAGAATGATGTTTATTCGATGATGGGGGTTATTTATCATTATTGAATAATCGGATATAATAAATTTATAGGAAATAATATTTTTTGATCAGACATAGACTATAGTGTGAATGGGGGTTTATAAATGTTGAACTTTGTAGAAGAGCAAACAGGCTCTGCCAATATTAAAGTTATTGGTGTTGGTGGTGGTGGAAACAATGCTATTAACGTTATGATAAGTTCTGGCGTTAAGGGTGTTGAGTACATAGCGGTAAACACAGACAAACAGGCTTTAGAAGCATCTAAGGCGGAACATATATTACAGATAGGTGAAAAGCTTACTAAGGGATTAGGAGCTGGAGCCAACCCTGAAAAAGGGAAAAAAGCAGCGGAAGAATCAGCAGATGAAATAGCAAATGCTATAGAAGGTGCTGACATGGTATTCGTAACTGCAGGAATGGGCGGTGGAACTGGTACAGGTGCTGCACCAGTAGTAGCTCAGATTGCTAAGGAATCAGGAGCTCTTACAGTTGCTGTTGTTACTAAACCTTTCTCTTTTGAAGGTAGAGTAAGAATGAAGAAGGCTGAAGAAGGAATTATAGAACTTAGAAAGAATGTAGATACTTTAATTACAATACCTAATGACAAAATTCTTCAGATAATAGAAAAGAGAACTACAATAACAGAAGCTTTATCAAAGGCTGATGATATATTAAAGCAAGGTATACAGGCTATTTCAGGTCTAATCTCTGAGGCAGCTCTTATTAACCTTGACTTTGCCGACGTTGAAGCTGTTATGAAGGATCAGGGGCTTGCACATATGGGTATGGGTACTGCTTCTGGTGAAGACAGAGCTTTAGCTGCAGCTAAGCAGGCTATAGAATCTCCATTACTAGAAACTACAATAGATGGCGCTAAGGGTGTATTAATTAACGTAACTGGTGGAAATGATTTAGGATTATTAGAAGTAAGTGAAGCTACTGAAATAATCAAGGAAAAATGTGATCCAGATGCTATGATTATCTTTGGTGCAGCTACTAGAGATGACTTTGGAGACGAAATAGTTATAACAGTAGTTGCTACTGGACTACAGGATGATTCTGATGATATATTCAGCACTCCATTGAGAAGACAGTCATCACAGCCTGTAACTCCTAAGTACAATGAAATACCAAGGGTAAAAGAGCCACAGAAAGTTGAGAAGCCAAGACAGGTAGAAGAAACTTTCTCTAACAGTTTTGACGATACTGTAACAGCAGGAGATGACGATATGGTTATCCCTACTTTCTTAAGAAGAAAGAAGTAAAAATATCAATATAAACAAAAAGGCTCAGCTTATGGTTGAGCCTATTTTATAATTTTTTAAAGTTTAGCTTATAAAATATGCTTATAAATTGAAGTTCAAAATAGAAATTTATTGTTTTAAAAATTCTATTTTTATTTGTTACAAGGACACCGTAATAAATAGATTGTAAAAAGATGAAAGAGGTGAGAAGTATGCTTTGTCCTTATTGTGAATGTAAAGAATCAAAAGTTCTTGATTCAAGACATATAGACTCTGCTTCAATAAGAAGAAGGAGAGAATGTGAAAAATGTAAGAAAAGATTTACAACATATGAAAAAATTGAGATGATTCCTGTAATGGTTATCAAAAAAGATGGAAGAAGAGAGGCTTTTGATAGAGATAAAATAAAGTTTGGACTAATCAGATCATGTGAAAAAAGACCTGTTCCGATATCTAAAATAGATGAGCTTGTTGACTCTATAGATGCAGAAATAAATAAAATGTATGTAGATGAAATAGAATCTACCAAGATAGGTGAAATGGTTATGGATAGATTGAAGGAAGTCGACGAGGTAGCCTATGTAAGATTTGCTTCAGTATATAGACAATTTAAAGATTTAAATACATTTATTAATGAATTGGAAAGCATACTGAATGAAAAAGGAGAGGAACAGGAAGAATAATAACCTTTAAAGTAAAGGGGGCTTATAATGGCTAAAATACTTGTAGTGGATGATGAAAGACATATCCTCGAACTTTTAAAGTTTAATCTTGAAATATCAGGATACGAAGTAATTTGCTCAGATGATGGTAAAGACTGTTTGGAGGTTTTAGAAAGAGAAAAGCCAGATCTAGTTTTATTAGACTGGATGCTTCCTGGTATGAGTGGAATAGATATTTTGAGAAGCATAAGGGAAGATAGAGAAAACTCAAAACTCCCAGTGATTATGCTTACGGCAAAGAATATGGAAGATGATAAGATAGAAGGTTTGGATAATGGAGCAGATGACTATATTACCAAACCATTTAGTATAAAAGAGCTTATGGCGAGAATAAAAACCGTCCTAAGAAGATATAAGGCAAGTGAAGGTATTAGCATTTCTGCTGGAGATATCACCTTGTATACAGACAAAAGAGAAGTATACAAAAATGGTAGAAAAATAGATCTTACTTTGAAGGAATTTGAACTATTGAGACTTTTGATACAAAATAGAGGGAAAGTTCTTACTAGGGAAGAATTATTAGACAAAGTATGGGGATATGAATTTTTCGGTGAAACAAGAACAGTAGATGTCCATATAAGATATCTCAGAAAGAAATTAGACAAGGATAGTTCTGAAGGCAAATGCATAGAAACTATCAGAGGTGTAGGTTATAAATTAGTTTAAACTGAAATAGTATTAAAATGAGTTTGGAAGTGCAAAATGGAAAAAATAAATCATATAATAACATTACTTGTAATACTATCGTGGATAGCTATTGTTTTCTTATACAAGGACATTGTAAATGTAAAAAGATTTATGCACGATGTTATAAATTCACTTAAAAAAGTAAAAAAGATGGAGTTTAATGCCAAATTAAGTTCTTCGTATTATACTGAATTTAACGGTTTTATAGGTGAATATAATGAGATGGTAGATATTCTTGAAAAATACTTTAATCAAGTAGAGGGAAAGAATATACAATTAAACTCCATATTAAAATCAGTATCTAATGGTATACTTGTTGTTGATATTTCTAATAAAGTATTTCTTATAAATGACAAGGCAAAAGAATATCTTGATTGTCCAGCTGATCTTCTAGTAGAGCATAAGTCTATTTATGAAGTAATAAAAGATAAGAAGATATTAGATTTTTTAAGGTACAATATTAGCTCTGATACTAATATTAGTAAGGAAATTAAGCTAGAAAATGGCAAAATATACAATATAAAAATAGATCCAATAAGTATGGACAGTAGAAAAACTATACTTATTGCATCTGTAGTTAATATTGAAGATATAACAGAAAGAATAAAATTAGAAAATATGAGAAGAGATTTTGCGGCAAATGTAAGTCATGAACTTAAAACACCGCTTACTTCTATACAGGGCTTTGTTGAAACTTTGAAAGAAAATGATGAGACAATAGAGCCTGAAATGAGAAAAAGATTTTTAGAAATTATAGAGAATGAATCATATAGACTTAGAATACTGATAAACGATATACTTCTTCTTTCTTCAATAGAAGGTGATGAAGGACTTGAGTTTGAATGGGTTGATGTTAAAGAAGTAAATGAAAGGATATTCGGAATTTTAGATAAGAAATCTAAAAAGTATGGAGTAGATTTAATTTGCCAATATAATATGGAGGAAAATAGCCAAGGCGAAATTCTCCTATATACTCAAAAACAGTATTTTAAGGAACTTATTATAAATCTAATGACTAATGGTATAAAGTATAATAAAAGTGGTGGATTTGTAAAAGTAATATATGAAGAAGATGAAAAAAATTATTATATCACTGTGGAAGATAATGGTATAGGTATAGATGAAGAAGAGAAAGAAAGAATTTTTGAAAGATTTTACAGGGTAAGCAAATCTAGGAACAAAGATATTGAAGGAACTGGTTTGGGACTTGCCATAGTCAAGCATATACTTATTTCCCTTGGAGGAAATATCGAGCTTGACTCTAAAATTGGAGAGGGTTCTTCATTCAGAATTAGTCTTCCCAAAAATATTAACACTACATATTTACACGAAAATAGGGTATAATAGTAAATTGGTTGATTTAATTTAAGAATAAAAAGAAACGGAATATGTTAAGAAAAGGAAGTGATATATTGAGTACAGAAAATAGACCGATTGTTGCTGTAGTTGGAAGACCAAATGTTGGTAAGTCTACAATTTTCAATAAATTGACTGGACAGAAAATATCAATAGTCGAAGACACGCCAGGAGTAACAAGAGATAGAATTTTTGGAGAAGTGGAATGGTTAAATAAGTATTTCACTCTAATAGACACAGGCGGATTAGAGCCTAAATCAGATGATATAATAATCTCTCAAATGAGAGACCAGGCTATGTTGGCAATAGATATGGCACACGTAATACTTTTTATAGTAGATGGAAAGGGTGGACTTACTGCAGCAGATAGAGAGGTTGCAGAGATATTGAGAAAGACAAAGAAACCCGTAATTTTAGTAGTTAATAAAATAGATTCAAGAAATCAGCAAGATAATATTTATGATTTTTATGAACTAGGTTTAGGAAATCCTGTAGCAGTATCTGGAGCAAATGCCATGGGACTTGGAGATCTACTTGATGAAGTAGTTGAAAACTTCCCAGAAGGAATGAACACAGAATACGATGAAGATATAATAAGAGTCGCTATTACTGGTAAACCTAATGCAGGTAAGAGTTCTATATTAAATAATATTCTTGGTGAAGATAGAGTAATAGTATCGCCGATTGCAGGAACAACAAGAGATGCAATAGACACTTACTTTGAAAAGGGAGATAACAAATTCCTTTTAATAGATACAGCAGGAATAAGAAGAAGAAGCAAAGTATATGAGAGGGTTGAAAAATTCTCAGTAATACGTTCTATGAATGCCGTTGACAGAGCAGATGTTGTACTTATAGTAATAGATGCAACTGAAGGCGTAACAGAACAGGATACAAAGGTTGCTGGTATAGCTCATGATGAAGGTAAAGGATGTATATTTGTAGTCAATAAGTGGGATTTAATAGAAAAAGATAATAAGACTATGACAAACTTTAGAAATAAAATAAGAGAAAAATTCCCATTTATGAATTATGCTCCTATTCTGTTTGTTTCAGCAGTTACAAATCAGAGAATAAACAAGATTTTACAGACTGTTGTAGAAGTATCTCATGAACAAAATAGAACTGTTACAACATCAGTTCTTAATGAAGTTATAGGAGAGGCTGTAATGCTTAATCAGCCACCTTCAGATAAGGGTAGAAGACTTAAGATTTACTATGGAACTCAAACAGGAACAAAGCCTCCTACTTTTACACTGTTTATAAATGATATAAAATTGACTCATTTCTCTTATACTAGATATCTTGAAAATAGACTTAGAGAAAACTTTGGCTTCGAAGGGACTTCTATAAGAGTAGAGTATAAGCAGAAAAGAAGATAAATAAGGGGGAAGCAAAGTGCTTTTATTATATGTTTTAGTAGCAGTATTAGCCTATTTAATAGGATGTATATCCAGTGCATATATAATTAGCAAAGCTTTATTTGGAGTAGATATTAGAACACAGGGTTCAAAGAATGCTGGAACTACAAATGCCTTGAGGACATTTGGTTTTAAAGCTGGATTATTAACTTTTTTAGGAGATTATTTTAAGGGAACAATAGCAGTTCTTATTGCAATGTTTATAGCACATAAGGGACATTTAGATGTTGACCTTGCAAAATATATAGCGGCTTTGGCAGTAGTAGCAGGACACAATTGGCCGGTATTTCTAAAATTCAAGGGTGGTAAGGGAGTTGCAACAACATACGGCGCTATGTTGGGTATAGCTCCTCTACCGACTCTTGCAAGTATGTTATTTTTTATAGTTTTAGTTCTTGTAACAAGATACGTTTCAGTTGGATCTATATTTGGAGTGTGTCTTTTCCCAATTCTTATGTATATGAGAAGTGACTATATAGGAATATGGGTTTGTATACTTTTATCTATTTCTGTAATATATAAGCACAAAGAAAATATAAAAAGACTTTTAAAGGGTCAAGAGAGAAGACTGGAATTAAAGAAAAAATAACCGAACGTAATGTAGACGAATAGGTCGTATTTCAAGGGAGGGTTATATATGAAAAAAGTATGTATGCTAGGTGCAGGAAGTTGGTCTACTGCTTTGGCTAAAGTACATGATGACAATGGACACAATGTCATCATGTGGGCAAGAAGAAGTGAACAGTGTGAGGAAATAAACAAAAATCATACTAATAAAAAGTATTTGGGAGATATTGTTTTAAGTGAAACTATAAAGGCAACTACAGATATTGAAGCTGCTATCAAAGGTGCAGAGTTAATAGTTCTAGGTGTCCCTTCACAACAAGTAAGAAGCATCTGCAAACAAATAAAACCATATATTTCAGAAAATCAGATAGTTGTAAATGTAGCAAAAGGTATAGAAAATAAAACAGGTAAGAGAATTTCTGAAATTTGCTCAGAAGAACTATCGAATAACAAATATTGTATGCTTTCTGGTCCTTCACATGCTGAAGAAGTTTCAAGGGACATACCGACTGCAGTAGTTGCAGCTTCTGAATGTATAAAGACCTCTCAGCTTGTTCAAGATTATTTTATGAATAAAAATTTTAGAGTGTATACTAACAACGACTTAATAGGTGTTGAATTAGGCGGAGCTACAAAGAATATTATAGCTTTTGGTGCAGGTATATTAGATGGTCTAAACTATGGAGATAACTCTAAGGCAGCTCTTATGACTAGAGGTTTAACAGAAATCAGTAGATTTGGAGTTGCAATGGGTGCAGAGTTATCCACATTCTCAGGTTTATCTGGAATAGGGGATCTTATAGTTACATGTACAAGTATGCATTCAAGAAATAGAAGAGCAGGTATTCTGATGGGGAAAGGGTACACGCTTGAAGAAACAAAAGAAGAAATTCAGATGGTAGTAGAGGGTATCACAGCAACGATAGCCGTATATGAAAAATCAGTAGAATTGGGCATAGAAATGCCTATTACTGAATGTATATATAGGGTTATAACTACAGATCTGGATCCAAAAGATGGGGTATATGAATTAATGACTAGGTCAAAAAAACACGAAAACGAATATATCTTCAAAATATAAGATACAATTTTTAAAATAATACATACAATCTCGTAACTTTTTGATATAATGATATATATGTAGTATTATGCTTATTGAAAATTTATAGTTAATCGTATGTTTTTGACTAATACTATGATAGGAGTAGGTGGAAATATGAGTATAGCTAAAAATTTAGATAAGGTAAGACAGAATATAAAGGATGTAGCTCAGAAATGTGGCAGAAAGCCAGAAGAAATTTTATTGCTTGGAGTTACCAAGACAGTGGACATAGATGTTGTTGAAGAAGCAATTGAGTTGGGAATTACTGATGTTGGAGAAAACAAACCTCAGGAGCTTACTAGAAAGTATGAAGCTATTGGGGATAAGGTAAAGTGGCATCAGATAGGTTCTCTTCAGACTAATAAGGTGAAGTATATTATAGATAAAGTTGAACTGATTCATTCATTAGATAGAATCAGTCTTGCTAAAGAAATACAAAAAAGAGCTGAAAAGGAAGATTTAGATATAAATTGTCTTGTTCAGGTAAATGTATCAAAAGAAGAATCAAAGCACGGAATCTATAAGGAAGATGTTGAGAACTTTATTAGGGAATGTTCTTCAAACTATGATAGAATAAAGATAAAGGGATTAATGACAATGGCACCATTTGATGCTAGCAGAGAGGAAATCAGATCGGTTTTCAAAGATTTGAAAGAGTTATCTGTAAAGATTTCAGATATGAACATTGATAATGTAGAAATGAAAGAACTTTCAATGGGTATGAGTGGAGATTATGAAATAGCTATAGAAGAAGGAGCAACAATTGTCAGAATAGGTACATCCATTTTTGGAAAGAGAAACTATAACAAATAAAAAGGGACATTGCTAGGAGGTAAATTATGGCAGGTTTTAAAGATAAAATGGGAAAATTAAAAGACTGGATGATAACAGACGACGAAAATGCTGAAGAAGAATACGATGCGTATGAAGAAGAGTATGAAGATTCATATGATGACTATGAAGACAATTATGAAGAATATGATGATGAACCAGAAGATTTAGGAATTTCATATTCATCAAGTTCTACAAGTAGAGTGGCTGACTATCCAGCTCACAATCAGATGAAAGTTTTAATAGTTGAACCAAGGGTTTATGACGATGCTCAGATGATAGCAGATCATTTAAAGATGAGAAAAACTGTAATAGTAAACTTTGAGAAAGTTACACAGCAGAGTACAAAGAAATCCATTTTCAACTTTATGAATGGGGCAGTTTATGTTCTTGATGGAAGTATTCAGGAAGTTTCAAAGTCAATATTCATACTTGCACCTAAGAATGTTGATATAGATTCAAGTATGAAGAAGGAATTAGAAAGTAAGGCAAGCTTCCCTTGGCAAGCTAGATAGTTAACAAGGAGAGAAAAATGAGTATATTAAAAGTTGCATTGCAATATTTAATAAACATCATAGTTTGGGTAATTATAGCAAAGTCCATATTATCCTGGTTTCCTGGAGCACAGGATAGTAAACTTTATACGGTTTTAGATGATTTTACAGAACCAGTTGAAGGTCCTATAAGAAGGATTTTCGGAAAGTATATGTCCGGTCCTTTTGATTTCACTCCGATGATTGCCATTATTTTTCTTATGATTATCGGCGGTTTAGTGTCGAGATTTTTATAGGTGACATATGGATAAACTAAGGGTTACAAATCATATAACTGATGATGATTTAAGAATAAAAATGTATAAAGTTGTTGATATTTGTAATATAGTATTAAAAAACTATGATATAAGACAGACGGAATTTTTGAATCCATTTGAAGTGAAAAATGCAGTTGCTATTGTCAATTCAGAACAGGATTTGTCGTGCAGAGTCGACGGCGGATATGACGGCGCTGAAAGGTCGGTAGTGTCAATATATCCATACTATATGGAAATAGAAGAAGACGATACAGAGATTAGATTTCTGCAAATTGAAGGCAATTTTAAATTTTCATCAGTATCCCATAGGGATTACTTAGGTTCTTTGATGGGATTAGGAATCAAAAGGGAAAAAATAGGTGATATATTAGTACATGACGACTATTGTCAGATAATTACTGATGCAGATATTGCCGATTATATAATTTACAATTTGACTAAAGTTTCTAATAACACTGTTAAGGTAAGAGAGATAGATAGAAATGAGTTGGGGATAGGAATTCAAAACTTTGAAGAAAAATCTCATACTGTGTCATCTCTTAGGACAGATAATATTATATCCTCAGTGTTTAATATATCTAGACAGAAGGCAGTGAAGTTGATAGAAGCAGGTTTTGTAACTGTGGATTATGAAAAGATTGAGAAACCGTCATTTATTGTTCCAGAAGGGGCAGTAGTATCAGTTAGGAAAAAAGGTAAATTTATCTTAAGTGAGGTCGGTGACCTGACAAGAAAAGATAAGGTGAAAATAAAAACAAAAAAATTCGTATAGGAAGTGATATTAATGATTACACCAGAAGAAATAAGTGAAAAAGAATTCAAAAAAGGTTTCAGAGGATATAGCGAAGAAGAAGTTGATATATTCCTAGACCAAGTTAAAGAAGATTATGAAGCTTTAGTAAAAGAAAACGAAGCTGTTAAAGAAAAAATATCAATGTATAAAGAACAAGTAAGTAAGTACTCAAGTATTGAGGAAACTTTAAAGGAAACATTGATCACTGCTCAGAGTGCAGCTGAAGACACTACAAGTGCCGCTAATAAAAAGGCTAGAGTAATTGTTCAAGAGGCTGAACTTCAGGCAAAGCAGATAATTGACAATGCAAACAACAAGGTAATAGAAATAAGAAATGAATATGAAGCATTGGTTAAGGAATTCAAGGTGTTTAGAATTAAGTTTAAGTCATTACTTGAAGATGAAATGCAGAATGTAGATGATATATTCAGCGATTCAGTACAGGAACATGACGTATTTAACCAGGTTCATAATCCGACAACTTACGAAGCTACAGGCACTATGAGAATGTCTGTACTTGAAGATGTTCAGGAAGAAGAAGAAATTAATACTATGGGAATAAAGACTGCAGAAGATGTTAAGGAAGAAGCTGCTGAAGATACAACAGGTTCTCCAGAAGATATCTTTAAGATAAAATAGTTAAAAGTTTAGAAAATATCTTGCTTTTAAATATTAGAAGTCAGAGTTTAATTCTTAATAGTTTAGTATTTAAAAATTAAAATTTTTTGAAAATAGCAAAAAACTATTGACGATTTGTTTCATTTAACATATAATCAATAGCAAATGATTTATAAAAGCGATGATGAAGAAAAGTAATATATATTAACCTTCAAGCGAATCGGGTTTGGTGTGAGCCGATAAGGAGCGTATATGTGAATATCACTTCTGAGCAGAAAGCCGAAAGTCTATGACGATTAAGCCTACCGGGTGGTTCCGATAGAGACTAAAGAGTGTCTGAATAAGTATTTTTATATTTTTCAGAAACTAGGGTGGTAACGCGATTTTAACTCGTCCCTTGCATTGCAGGGTGACGAGTTTTTTATTTTATCTGGATTTATTTTAATAGCTAGATACTAGAAAATATAATTTTTATAAAGGAGAAAAATATGGAAAAAGAATTAGTATTCGAAACGCTTTATGATGGCAGTGTATCAGAAGCGGAAGTTGAAACTTTGAAAAGATGGCAAGAAGATAATATTCTTGAAAAAGTTCTTGAAAAAGGTAAGAATGATCCAACATATGTATTTTTTGAAGGACCTCCTACAGCAAATGGAAATCCTGGTATACATCATGTAATATCGAGAACACTTAAAGACTGGGTATGTAGATATAAGACAATGAGTGGTTATAGAGTGCCTAGAAAGGCTGGTTGGGATACTCATGGTCTTCCAGTTGAGCTTCAAGTTGAAAAGGAATTAGGATTATCAGATAAAAAGGCAATAGAAGATTATGGTATAGAAGAATTCTGTGAAAGATGTAGAAATTCTGTATTTACATATGAAAAACAGTGGAGACAGATGACTGAAAGAATGGCATATGCAGTTGACTTAGATAATCCATACATTACACTAGATAATAACTATATAGAAACTCTTTGGTGGATACTTGATAAATTTAATAAGGAAGGTTTATTATACGAAGGACATAAGATACTTCCATATTGCCCAAGATGTGGAACTGGACTTGCTTCACATGAAGTTGCACAGGGATACAAGGAAGTAAAGACTAATACATTAGTTGCTAAGTTTAAGAAGAAGGGTACAGAAAATGAGTACTTCCTAGCATGGACAACTACTCCTTGGACATTACCTTCTAACGTTGCTTTAACTGTAAATCCTGATATAGAATATATAAAGGCTGAGAAAGATGGAGAGTTCTATTACTTAGCTAAGGCACTAGCAGATAAGCACTTAGGTGAAGGTGAATATGAAGTTGTAGAAACAGTGAAGGGTAAGGACTTAGAATATCAGGAATACGAACAGTTGATGCCATTTGTTGATGTTGATGGAAAGGCATTTTTCATTACTTGTGGAAACTATGTTACAGTAACAGACGGTACTGGTATAGTACATTCAGCTCCTGCATTTGGTGAAGATGACTATACTATGGGTAGAAAATATTCACTTCCATTTGTTCAACCAGTAGATAGTGAAGGTAAGTTTACTGCTACTCCTTGGGAAGGCAAGTTTGTTATGGAAGAAGGACTTGATGTAGAAATAATCAAGTGGCTTGCAAAAGAAAACAAATTATTCTCTAAGGAAAAGATAGCACATAACTATCCACACTGTTGGAGATGTTCAACACCTCTTGTATACTATGCAAACCCTGGTTGGTACATAGAAATGACTAAACTTAAAGACAAGCTTATAGAAAATAATAATGGTGTAAACTGGTTCCCAGAATTCGTTGGTCAGGGAAGATTTGGAAACTGGCTAGAAGAGTTAAAGGACTGGGCTATATCAAGAACAAGATACTGGGGTACTCCACTACCTGTATGGAAGTGTGAATGTGGAAATAAGACAACAGTAGGTTCAAGACAGGAATTAGCAGATTTAGCAATAGAAGATGTTGATCCAGAAACAATAGAACTTCATAGACCTCATATAGACAGAGTACATCTTAAATGTTCTGAATGTGGAAAGCCAATGACAAGAGTTACAGAAGTAATAGATTGTTGGTTTGACTCAGGAGCAATGCCATTTGCTCAGTGGCATTTCCCATTTGAACATCAGGACGATTTTGATACTTTATTCCCTGCAGACTACATTGCAGAAGGTATAGACCAAACAAGAGGATGGTTCTACTCACTACTTGCAGTATCAACATTTGTGACAGGAAAATCTCCATACAAAAACGTACTTGTTACAGACTTAGTTCTTGACAAAGATGGAAAGAAAATGTCAAAGTCAAAGGGGAATACTATTAACCCATTTGAAATGTTTGACAAATATGGTGCTGATGCCTTAAGATGGTATCTTCTATATGTATCTCCACCATGGACTCCATTAAGATTTGATGAAGATGGATTAAAGGAAATAATGTCTAAGTTTGTAGGAACTTTAAAGAATACATATAACTTCTTTACACTATATGCAAACACAGATAAACTAAATCCAAGAGACTTCTTTGTTGAATATGATCAGAGACCAGAGTTAGATAGATGGATACTTTCTAAGTTCAATAACTTAAAGAAGGAAATAGAAGAAAATCTTGAAATATTTGAAGTAAATAAGTCAATCAGAAGAATGACAGATTTCTTAAATGATGACTTATCAAACTGGTATATCAGAAGATCTAGAAGAAGATTCTGGGAAACTGAATTAAATGAAGATAAGAAGTCAGTATATAATACTACTTACGAAATACTTACTGAATACTGCAAGCTAATAGCTCCATTTGCACCATATCTATCAGAAGAAATGTATAGAAAGCTAACTGGTGAATACTCAGTTCACTGTGCTGACTATCCAAGATGCAATGAAGCATTAATAGATGAAGCACTTGAAGAAAAGATGGATCTTACAAAGAATCTTGTAACTTTAGGTAGAGCTGCAAGAGAAAATTCAAAGATAAAGGTAAGACAACCAATTTCTGAAGTACTTATAGATGGTAAGTATGAAGAACTTATATCAGATCTTGTAGAACTTATTAAGGAAGAATTAAATGTTAAGGAAGTGAAGTTTGTAAAGGATCTTAGCGAATATATGAACTTTACACTAAAGCCTAACTTTAAGGTTCTTGGACCAGTTCTAGGAAAGAATGTAAATAAGTTTGGAAAGCTATTATCAACTCTTGATGCACATGAAGTTGTAGCTAAGGTTGAAGCTGGAGAAAAGGTAAAAGTTGACCTTGATGGAAATGATTTTGAATTTGGATATGATGATATCTTAATCAATATCGAATCTAAGCCAGGATTTAATGTTGCAATGGAAAACAATCTATTTGTAATTCTTGAAACAGTTCTAACTGAAGAATTAATTCAAGAAGGTCTTGCAAGAGAATTTGTATCAAAGGTTCAGCAGATGAGAAAGTCAAGTGGATTTGAAGTGCTTGATAATATCAATATTTATTACAGTGGTGATGAAGAAATAGATAAGGCTGTAGCAGCTTTTGATGAATATATTAAGAATGAAACTCTTGCAGTGAAAGTTGAAAAAACAGAAGCTCAAGATATGGAAATACAGAATTTAAACGATCATGAAACAAAAATGAAAGTTGAAAGAGTATAAGCTTTACTAAAAAAATACCCAGAAAACTCTGTTTTCTGGGTATTTTTAAAAATTAATAAATATAGTTTTTAGATAATTTTAAAAGAGTATTTTGAGATAGTATTTATTAAGGAGGAAGTATGTTAAAGGTAATGTTTGTATGCCACGGCAATATATGTAGATCGCCAATGGCTGAAGCTCTATTTAGAGATATTGCAGATCCTTGGTACACTGGGAATTTTGATGAGACCTATGATGATATATTAGAGGGTTGTAAAGTTTTAATAGAAAAACTAAAAAAAGAAATATAAAATAAATAAAAAGTCATTTGGTTATATATAGCTAAGTGGCTTTTTTCTATTTCAAACTGTATAAAACTGTTAAAATAACATTATGACAATATTAAGTTAAACTGAATTATATCTATAAATAGGAAATAGTAAAATTATTTTTTAAAATTAAAGTAAGAATTCAATAAAAAAATTAAGTGAAAAAATTTCAATGTTTGTTGCTTTACCACTTATTATA
>Michael_p1__coassemble_968_pt1 | contig 28723 bp, 27 predicted proteins | sample Michael_p1__metabat2_high_PE_009 | metagenome-assembled genome bin Michael_p1 | reverse complement strand
ATATTATATACTTATAATAAGTAAAAACTTTAAGATATATAATAAAAAATACAGGAGGTCGTTATGAATACATTGTTAAAACAATATAGAGCTTTAATAGAAAATGAAAGTGATATTATAGCAATTATGTCGAATACATCGGCATTTATTTATGAAAATATGAAAAATCTAAACTGGGCAGGATTTTATATTATGAAAGATGGGGAACTGATATTAGGTCCTTTTCAAGGAAAAGTTGCATGTTATAGAATAAATCTTGATAGAGGTGTATGTGGATATTGCGCTAGAAATAAGGAGAGTATAATTGTTGATGATGTTCATAAATTTCAAGATCATATAGCTTGTGATAGTGCTTCAAATAGCGAGCTTGTAGTTCCTGTAATAAAAAATGAAAAGCTCTTTGCTGTAATAGATATTGATTCTTTTGAATTTGCTAATTTCAGTGAAGATGATAAAAAGTTTATAGAAAGAGTTGCAGAAAATTTTGCTGAGAAACTTTAAAATATAATTTAGTGTGGAGGGGAATTATGAAGGTTTTTAAAAAAGTGTTGGCAACTAGTATGATTATTGCTTTAGGTTTAGGTCTTGTTGCCTGTAATAAGGATGATAAGAAGGCTACAGATTCTTCAAGTGAGTATAAAATAGGGGTTTTGTCAATAGATGATAGCTTTCCTATTTATGTAGCAAAAGAAGAGGGCTTATTTGAAAAAGAAGGCGTAAATGTTAAGGTAGTTCCATTTAAATCCAGTTCAGAAGAGAGTCAGGCACTTGAGTCTAAAAGTATAGATATGATGATGAATGATATGGTTGTTCAAAGTCTTTTAAAGAAGTCTAACACAGATACGAAAATACTTGCTACTGCATATGGTGCAAAGCCCGAGGAAGGCAGATTTGTGGTTTTAGCAGCTCCAAATAGCAATATAAAAACTGTAGAAGAATTCTATGGTAAAAAAGTTGGAATATCTAAAAATACAATGATGCAATATCTTATGGATTCATATTATGATTATTTAAAATTGGATATAAACAAAGTTGATCTTGTAAACATACCTAATTTGCAGACTAGAATGGAATCTTTGCTTTCTGGTAAAATAGATGGAGCAATACTTCCAGATCCACTTGCAAGTCTTGCAATTAAAAAGGGAGCAATTCCAGTAATAGATGATACAAAGTTAGAAGAAAACTTTTCTCAGTCGGTTATAGTTGTAAGAGATGATGTATTAAAATCTAGAAAAGAAGATACAGGTAAGGTTATGAAGTGTATATATACAGCAATGGAAGAGATAAATAAAGACCCGAATAAATATATGGAAGAAGAAAGAAAATTCTCTAGAGTACCAGAGCCACTAAAAGAAAATTATCCAATGCCTCATTATAGCCCTAATAAAGTTCCTACAAAAGATGAGGTCAAGAGAGTACAAGATTGGCTTGTAAAAAATAAATTAATAGACAAGCAGTTTGATTATGATGCTATTGTTGGGAATTTAAATTAAAATGAAAATATTAGAGCTTAATATAGAATATTTTGCATATGATAAGGACCGCTTTGAGATTAAATCTTTGAGCGGTCAATCAATTTCAGTAAATAAAGGTCAAAGAATAGCTGTAATAGGGGCAAGTGGATGTGGGAAAAGTAGTTTATTAAAGATTATTTCAGGTTTAGAGAAAAATTTTTCAGGATTTATTAAAAAAGATGCAAAGACAAGTTTTGTTTTGCAAGAATATGGTCTATTTCCATGGAAAAAATTAGGACAAAATATTGCTCTTCCTCTTAAATTAGAAAAAAAAGACAAAAAATACATAGATAAAAAGGTCTCTTTCATATCTAAAACTTTAGGTATAGAAGAAATTTTAGATAAATTCCCTGACAATGTCAGTGGTGGTCAAAAGCAGAGAGTAGCAATAGCTAGAGCCTTGATTACAGATCCGGATTTGTTGCTTTTAGATGAACCTTTTAATTCTTTAGATTCTCTTACAAGGGAAGATATTCAAGATATGGTACTTAATATAGCGTCAAAAAGAAAGATGGCTTTTATTATTGTTACTCATAATATTGAAGAATGTGTTTATTTGGCGGATAGGGTTTTAATTATGGATGCAGATGGAGATAATGAATTTATGGATATAGAAAGGGATGGTATTTCAAATAAAGATTTTAGAAATACTGCCCTATATTATGAACAAGTAAATATTTTGAGAAATAAGTTAAGAAGTAAGATGGGAGGGAATAATAGTGAAAAATAAAAAAGTATATTCGCTAATCTCTTTTATTTTACTAATAATGCTATGGTGGTTTATAAGTGCAATAGTAAAAAAAGACTTTATACCTAATCCATACGAATCTTTAATAGGATTTTTTGAAATTTTTGAAACAGAAAACTTAGTTCAAAATTTTTTAATATCTTTGTATAGAATTTTTGTGAGTTTTTTAATATCACTCTTAATAGCACTTCCTCTTGGAGTTGCTATGGGAAGGATCAGATGGATGGACAGCTTCTTTTCACCTATAGTTAATATGCTTTATCCGATACCCAAAATTGTATTTTTACCTATATTCGTTGTGTTTTTAGGTCTTGGAAATGCACCAAAGATATTAATTATTTCTCTAATAGTATTTTTCCAAATACTTGTAATTATAAGGGATGGAGTAAAGAAGATACCAGAAAGTTATTTCCTATCATTTAGAACTATGTCTCAAAGTAATGTTGGATTAATATTTCATGTTATACTTCCTGCAATAGTTCCAGATATAATTACTTCTTTGAGAGTAAGTGTAGGATCGGCTATAGCAGTACTATTTTTTGCAGAAACATTTGCCGCACAAGATGGTTTGGGATATGTTATTTTGGATACTATGGAAGCTAGAAATTATAATCAAATGTACGGAGGAATAATAGCTATGAGTATACTAGGAATATCTATATATGAATTGCTATCTATGGTAGAGAGAAAAATAACAGGAAAAAATAAATCTAGTTAATAAAAAAAGAGATAAAAAAAGAAAATTAAAAACTTAATTAATTAAATACTTCAAAATAAAAATGAAGTTAAAAAAGCTTTTATTGAATTAAAGAAAACTAACTGTATTAAAAAACTGAAAACAGTTAGTTTTTTTATTTAATATAAAATATTTTATATATAAAAATACATTGCTATTACTTTCTTATTATGTTATGGTAGAAGGGATATAATTCAGGAGATAAGGTGTGTTTATCTGCAAATAAATAATAAAATTGAATAAAAAAGATCATTCTACAGAGTACCTTAGCAAAGGCATGATGTGGAATTTATTTTTATACTTAAATATATTTTGAATTAAAAGTATTGATGAGAAGAATATATAAGAAGTAATTGAAAAGTAAATTAGTTTATATGTAGATAATCGAGGTTATCGATTGAAAATAAAAAGTAATTTATAAGGAAGGCGAAGGAAAATGGCTAAAAAGGAAACATCAAAGGTATATATGAATACACACTATGGTTCAGATAGTGAGGAAGCAATGATAGAATCTTTTTCAAAAAAAGAGATTGAAGTAGACGAAGGAGAAACTATAAAAAACGGAGATAAGGTTAAAATTGAGGCTTTAGATAGTGGAAATGTAAAAATGTTCAAGATATGTATGAGCAAAGGAGAAAATTCTCCCGAAATATCAAAGATATGTATAGATAAAAAAGTTGGAGATGAAATAGAGTTTAAAAATAAGAAGTGTAGAATTTTAGAAGCCTTGAGATAGAAAGCTCATTTTTATTTTTGAAAATATTAAAATTTACAAGTTTAGGGAAAAAATAAGTGATAAATAAAAAATCGAATACTATAAAATGACAAAAACCGCTGTATGAAAATATAGCGGTATAATTTTATTTAAATAATAAAACTCTTGAATACTTTAAAAAAGTTTTTATTAATGTTAGAATATTATGTATAGAATAATAAAAATAGCATAAAAAAAATCAACAATTTATTTGTGATTTTTTGAGCATTGGAATAATATTTTAAAGCAGACACACAATATTAGGTGTTTTTATAAAAAGTGTGTATATGTTAATTAAAGGGTCAATTATTGGATATTTAAAGTTGTAATTTAGTAAGGAGAATATATATGAGGCAATATATAGTTAATACCTTTACAGAAGAAGTATTTGGCGGTAGTCCTGTTGCTGTTTGTATAGTAGAGTCATGGATTCCATCAAGTGATATGATGAAAATAGCAATCCAAAATAATCTTCCAGAAACAGCTTTTATAATAAATCGAGGAATATATTATGAATTAAGGTGTTTTAGTCCATATGGGGAGTTATATAAATTTGTAAATTCATCTCAAGCGGCTGCTTATGTATTATTTAGATTTTTAAGACCAGAGCTTAGAGAGATAAGTTTTAAAACAGCGAAAGTAGATATAAAAGTAAAGAGAAAATATGATAAAATATCAGTAACCATACCTCAATTAAAGTTATTAGAACTAGAAACTTCATATGAGGTTGAAGAGGCTTTAGGCATTATGCCAAAGAGGATTTTTGCAGGTGCAGGTGGTTTTTTTGTATTTGAAAATGAGGAAGACGTAATAAACTTTAATCCAGACATAGATAAAATAGTGGAGTTATTTAATAGAGCTTATAGCTTACCAGAGAGAAAGAGCTGGACAAGGCATATTGACGATCTTCTTTCGGATAATGTGGATATGAGAATGGATTTAGAAGAAAAGTGTGTTTTATTTAGTGAACTATCATTTTGTATTACATCAATAAGTGAAGAAGCAGATTGTATTTCGAGGTACTTTTCTTTGGGAGACTATGTAACTCATGGATATGAATATCCCATTAAGTATGAAACTATGGTACCGTATTGGTTTGGAGAACTTAAAAAGGATAAAATTCTTATTAAACAAATTGATGCAAGAGACGCCTTACTTGAATGTAAAAATGTGTTTGATACAAAAATAGAAATAAGTGGTAAGGCTAGATTATATGCAATATCGGATATATATGTAGAATAAAAAAGATGGTTAACCATCTTTTTTGTTTTTTATAAATTATAGTTGATTATTATAAAATAAGTTAGAATAATAAATTAAAATAAGGTATAGAACTGAAAGGGAAATAAGCTCAGTATAAATTTGTATATAAAAGTATAAGATAATAATACAATGAAAAGAGTTTCTCTATATGAATTCAATTAAGTATATTAAATAGCTATAACAACTATTTAAAGGCTTATATAAGTTGACAGAAAAAATATTGAATAGTAAAATGGTGTTGGATTTTGAAATAGGAAGTCATAGATCTAGGGAATTACTGTGCATTGTTTTAAACAATGCTTTTTTAGATTAAAAAATAATGTATGAGGTATGAAAATGGATGAATACAGGAAAAAATTATTGTATTATTCTTCTAAGTTAGATGACATGATTGAGGGAAATGGCGAAATATCCAAATATGCAGAACTAATAGTGGATAAAGAAAATAAAGAAGCCATAGTGGATTTTCTTCAGACTATATCTGATATTATGGATTCGGATAAATACAATGAGAAGCAAAAGCGAATGGCATACTTACTAAAAGATAGTATGGTAAGGTATTTTGGATATATAAAATTGATGGAAATGTCTAATAAACCTAAGGAAGATCGCAGAACACTTGATGAATTGATATTAGAACTTAATAGTTTAGTAGGATTAAAAAAAGTAAAGGAAAAAGTCAATGATTTAATTGTGTATCAAAAAGTTCAAGCTATGAGAAAAAAAGCAAATCTATATTATGCAGCTAGTACCTTACATATGGCATTTATAGGAAATCCAGGTACTGGCAAAACAACTGTTGCTAGGATAGTGGGAAGGATTTATAAACAAATAGGTCTTTTAAGTAAGGGGCACTTTATCGAGGTATCAAGAACGGATTTAATAGCAGGCTATCAAGGGCAAACTGCTTTAAAAGTTAAAAATGTTATTGAAAGAGCTAAAGGTGGGGTTTTATTTATAGATGAGGCTTATAGTATCACTGAAAATGAAAATTCAGATTCATATGGAAGAGAATGCCTAACGGAACTTACAAAAGCTCTAGAAGATTATAGAGAGGACTTAGTTGTAATAGTAGCAGGTTATAAAGAACCGATGAAAACTTTTTTTGAAGCCAATCCAGGTCTCAAATCAAGATTTAATACGTTTATATATTTTGAAGATTATACAGATGAAGAATTAGATAAAATATTAGAATTGATGTGTAAAAAAAATGATTATGAATTAAATGATAAGGTAAAAAGAAAACTAAAAAAATATTTTTTTAATAAAATAGAGAATAAGGAAGAAAACTTTTCTAATGGAAGATTAGCTAGAAACATTTATGATGATTTAGTTATGAATCACGCAAAGAGAGTAATAAAAATAGACAATCCTAGCAAAAGTGATCTATCAATAATTACAGAAAAAGATTTTATTTAAATTTTTAATAAAACTATTGAATTTTAAATAAAACGTTGTTATTATTCAATTATGGAAAGTAAATTATCTTTTAAAAGTCAGGGGGAATAAATATGAAGATATTAAGAGAGCTTGAAAATAAAATAAGTGAATTTATAGATTCTGAAAGTAAAGAACTTGTCCTTAACTCTGACGAATCTATGCTTATATTCAGTTTTTCAGAAGAATATGAGAAGTTGATAAATGAAGCTCCCAAACATGGTATTGGAAATATTATAGCAAATTCATTTGGAATAAAGGATGTTTATTTAGGAGGAGCTTTAGACAGTAAAAAGGGAAAGCATTTTATGAAAATATACAAAATGCTTCCAGATAAAACTTCAATATACTTATCTATGTCAAGGATTTCTGATGTTAAATTTGATGAAAATGAAATACTAAATAGAATTTTTGTTGATGTAAAAAATATTGATATATATAAGTTGGGAAATGATCAGATGATTCTTAAGAAAGAAGAATTATAAATTTCTAAAGCTGTATTTACAATTGAAAAGATAGTATTAAGAATATAATTAGTAGATTAAAGAGGAAAATATAGGCATATTGCAGGTATTTTCCTCTTTTGCATAAAAAATTATTGTGATTTAAAGAGTGCCTATTTTAATAGTTAGGAGGAAATATGAATGCTAAAGTAGATGTAAATAATATTTTTATAGAAAGTAGTAGGTTAATATTAAGAGCATATGGTGAGGAAGATTTAAATGATTTTTTTGAATATGCCTCTGAAAAAGGAGTCGGAGAAATGGCAGGTTGGAATCATCATAAAAATATAGAGGAAATAAAATCTGTTCTAAAAATGTTTTTAAATGAAAGAAAAACTTTGGCTATTGTGTATAAAGAAAATAAAAAAGTAATAGGTTCAATAGGGATAGAATATATTAGAGAAGAAATGCTAGATGAAGAATATGAAAAGCTTCTTGGAAGAGAAATCGGTTATGTACTTGCTAAGAAATATTGGGGTCAGGGTATTATGACAGAAGCGCTAAACGAGTTAATAAGATATTTATTTTTAAATGAAAAATATGACTTTCTAACTCTTTGTCATTCAAAAAATAATTACAGATCTCAAAGAGTGGCAGAAAAATGTAAATTTACTTTTATAAAAGAAGAGAAGATAAAAAATTCTAGTGGGGAAAATGAAATTATGAAAGTTTATTTATTAGAAAATATAGATAAAAACAAATTTTAGGCAGTAAATTTGTTGATACTATAAGCTATTTATAAATATATAAAGGTACGAAAAAACTGTAAAAATTATAGAAAAAATGGTTTAATTAAGGTAAAGGTGGTAAAATTATTTAAATATGTAAAAATGTACTTATTTTTCCAAGAGATATTTCTACTTGGTAAATAAGCACTAAGATGAAAATTACAAAATTTATTATAAAGGAGGTGAGATTAATGTCAATTGGTTTGATAATTACTATAGTGATTATAGCGATAATAGTGATTTGGTTTATTAGTTCTTATAATAAACTTGTAGGTTTGAGAAATGATGCAAGAGAAGGATTTTCAACTATGGATGTTTATCTTAAAAAGAGATTCGACTTGATTCCCAATTTAGTGGAAACAGTAAAGGGATATGCTTCTCATGAGTCTAATACTCTTGAAAAGGTTATACAGGCAAGAAATAGTATAGCTAGTTCAACAACAATAGATGAAAAGCTTCAAAATGAAAATATGCTTACTGATACACTTCGCTCATTATTTGCTCTATCTGAATCTTATCCAGATTTAAAGGCAAATCAAAACTTTATAGATTTGCAAGAAAAAATTGATAGTGTTGAACAGGATATAGCAAACTCAAGAAAATATTATAATGGGACAGTAAAGGCTTTAAATAATGCCATAGAAATGTTTCCAAGTAATATAATTGCAAAGATATTTAAGTTTGAGGAAATGACAATGTTTGAAGTTTCTAATGAGGGGGAAAGAGAAAATGTTAAAGTTCAGTTCTAGTAAGTTTTTCAATGGACTGCAGAAAAAGAAGATTATACGAAACTGTATAAGTGTTATTTCTCTTTTTTCATTAGTATTGACATTATTGTCAGCTTCTTTAATAGCTGTTCATGCAAAAGATAAAGACGATGAAGATAAATATTCTTATAAGACAGATAGCTTTATTACAGAGATAAAAGCAAATAAAAATGATACTTTTGATGTTAAGGAGACTATAAATGTTGATTTTACGTCTCCTAAACATGGTATTTTCAGATATATACCGGTTTCTCTAGGTGAATACGATATAAAAGATATTGTCGTTCTAGGAGATACTTCAGATAAAAATACAGATTATAATTTGAAAAATAAAGTAATAAAAATTAGAGTTGGTAATGAAGATACTTTGCTAAAAGGGAAAAAACAGTATATTATACAATACAAAATAGTAGGTATAAAGGCTAAAAAAGATGCTCCGGATTTTTTAAAGCTAGATCTATTACCGACTAGTTGGAATACTCCGATATCCTATGCAAAAACTTCTATTACAATGCCAAAGGATGTAGACTGGGCAGATGCAGATATTTACTATGGTGGGTATGGTTCTAAGCATAAACTAACTGATAACAAAGCATTTAATGTTAAATCAGATTATAGAACATTAACTATAGAAACTAAAAATTTACCTGCCAATGAAGGTATAACAATTAGAAAGCAACTTGGAAATGGATATTGGTCAGGAGCACAAAATTACGATAATAAAAAGCTTTTTATGGCGATGATATTTGTGTTACTTGCCTTGCTTTCATTTATTCTTTGGTTATTATTTGGAAGAGAGCCAAGATATACTACTACAGTAGAATTTTATCCTCCTGAAGGAATGACTCCAGCAGAAATGGGATATTTGATAGATGGTAGTATAGATGATAAAGATATAATGTCAATGATAGTATACTATGCCAATAAGGGTTATATGACTATTGAAGACAATGGACCAAAAGGCTTTAAGTTTAAGAAAATCAAGGATATGGATATGGATGAAAAAAGATTCTCAAGGATATTTTTTGAATCTATTTTTAGTGAAAGTGACGAAGTTACAGAAAAAACAATGCCTAAAAATTTATCTGATAAATATTTTGTAGTAAAAGATATGTTGGAAGGCAGATTTATAGGAGAGAAAAGAATTTTTTCTAAAAAGTCAACAATGTCCAAATGGATTTGTATGATATTGATGACTCCGATGCCGTTTTTACTATCTTTTCTTATAGCTAAAATTGCAAATAATAGTACATTGATATTTTTTGGTGCTCTAGCTTCAATAATAATGATAATATGGCTTTTCTTTGCATCTAAGTTGTCCAATGGAAAAAATTCATTAACAAAAACAGAAAAAAGAGTTTATTCTTTTGTAAGTGTGATTTTACTATTAATTTCAACGGCAATAATTTTTGGAATGACATTTTTATTTGCAGAAGGAAAGTTTTTTTCAATAGTAATAACGGTTTCGTATTTATTAACTTCATTCTTTGCAGTTAATATGAATGCGAGAACAAAAGAAAGTGCCAAAAGGCTTGGTAAGATTCTAGGATTCAAACAGTTTATTGAGACAGCAGAGCTTGCTAGATTAAAGGCTCTAGTTGGGGATAATCCTTCATATTTTTATAACATATTGCCATATGCATATGTTTTAGGATTGTCAGATGACTGGATTAAAAAGTTTGAACATATAAATATAGAACCAGCAGATTGGTATATATCTCCATACGGTGATATGTTTAATATGATGATATATATGAACATTATGGATAGCATAGATCATTCTATTGGAGATATAATTGATGATCAGATTTCAGAATCAAGTTCTGATTATGGAAGCTCTGGCGGTTTCGGTGGAGGCGGCTTTTCAGGAGGTGGCTTTGGCGGAGGCGGCGGAGGTGCCTGGTAGAATGATATAAAATAAAAAGAAACTGTGAAAAGAGAATTAATACTTAATATGGATAGCATATTAAAATATTATTCAAAATCACAGTTTCTTTTTTATAATCTAAGTAGATAATTATTTTATTAAAAAATCTCTCTGATAAAATTTTATACTATAGAGTATATGTCTATGCTAGACCTAAAAGTTTTGTTGCTAAACTAAAATATACAAGTATAGAACCAGCGTCAACAATCGTTGTTATTAATGGAGCTGCCATTATAGCTGGGTCAAAATGAAGCTTCTTTGCAATTAGTGGTAGAATAGAACCTATTATCTTAGCCATCAAAATAGTAGCTATTAAAGACAAGCCCACAAGAAAGGCTATTGTAGGATTTTTATATCTAATCATAATATAGATTCCATTGGTAATAGATAGTACAAAACCTACGATTAAGGCTATTCTAAATTCCTTAAACATAACTTTGAAAAGATCTTCAAATTTAATTTCATCAAGTGCAAGACCTCTTATTATAAGAGTTGAACTCTGTGAACCACAGTTACCACCTGTATCAGTAAGCATTGGTATAAATGATACTAATAAAGGCAGAGCAGCAAATGCACTTTCATATTTTGCAATAATAGTTTGTGTAATTGTTGCTGAAAGCATCAAAAACATCAACCAACCAATACGATTTTTTGCATGAGTAAGAATTGAAGTTTCAAAGTATGAAGTTTCACTTGGACTTAAAGCACTCATTAATTCCATATCTTCTGTTGTTTCATCAAGCATTACATCCATAGCATCATCGACTGTAACAATACCAACCATAAAGCCTTGTTTATCGACTACAGGTATTGCAAGTAAGCCATACTTAGAGAATAGCTTGGCTGTTTCTTCCTGATCGGTATGAGTTGTAACATAGATAAATTCTGTTTTCATAAGTTCTTCCATAGTTACATCGTCATCTCTTGTAAGTAATTCTTTAGCAGTTACTATACCTCTTAGTTTTCTGTTTTCAAGAATATAGCAAGTATAAATAGTTTCCTTATGTATACCAGTTTCTTTTATATGTGCAAGAGCACCAGCTACTGTTGTATCTTTTTTTAGAGTTACATATTCAGTAGTCATAATACTACCTGTACTATCTTCAGGATAGTTCAAAAGAGTATTTATTTGAGCTCTTTTTTCAGGATCCACATAGTCTAGAATTCTTGTTACTAGATTAGCAGGAAGCTCCTCTAGTAAATCGACAGTATCGTCCATATAAAGATCATCTAAGATATCCATAAGTTCTTTTTCGCTGAACTTTTCAACTAAGTAAGCCTGCATAGAATTGCTCATCTCAGTAAAAACTTCTGCAGCCTTTGATTTTTAGATTAATCTGAATGCTTGAATAAGTTCCTTATCGTCTAAATCAGAGAGGAGCTCGGCTATATCCACTGCATTCATAATATCTAGAATGCTCTTAACCGCTTTAAATTCTTTGTTTTTAAGAAGTTCTAAAAAAATATCTTTGTTCATAAAATCGCTCCTTTCGTTATTAGATATTAATTAACTTAAATCTGATTAAAAATAAGAAAAATTATATGAAATGTAAAATTATTTTTAAAAATGTTTTTAAAAATTATTACTTCATATAATTCAATAATAAAAAATAATAAGATTTATATAAAAAAAGTATCTAAACAGTTTATTGCAATCGAAATAATGTTCAAGATACCCATAATTATTATCATTATAACGTGTATAAAAGTATATGTCAAGGTTAAAACCTTGACACTTATTTATCCAAAAAAATTTATAATCGAAATGGTTATGATGGACATAAGATATATGAAATATATAATGACAGAAAATTGTGGTGATTTTATTGTGTATAATGATATAATACAGTTATTAAATAAAATACCGAGTGGAGGAAAATATGAGAAAATTATTATCATATCTAATGTGTTCAGCAATTGTAATGATGTCTATTAATGTTGCGAATGCAGAAAATAATGAGATTAAAGTAGAAAGAATAGCAGGTAATAGTAGATACGAAACAGCAGTTGAAATTAGTAAAAAGTATTTTGAAACAGCTCCTAATGTTGTTCTTGCAAGTGGTGAGGGATATGCAGATGCTTTAGTTGGTGGTTCTCTTGTTTCTCAGGAAAAAATACCGATGTTTCTTACAAAAAAAACATCACTTCCTTTAGAGACAAAAGAAGAATTAATAAGATTAAAGACAAAGAATGTATATATACTAGGTGGTAATAATACAATTTCACAGTCTGTGGAAAATCAAATAAAAAATATGGGTATAAATGTAAAACGATTATCTGGAGAAGATAGATTAGCTACAGCAGGTATGATTGCATCGGAAAGATTTTATCTAGCCCAAAAAGATAATCCTAATGTTGCAATGGGAGATAGATATGCAGGTATAGATGGATATAATTATGCAGACGCTTTAGTTGCAGGTTCTATAATAGGGCAAATAGAAAATCAGGTTTATGTATTTCCCTATTTAAAAAATAATGAAATATCTCAAGGATTTGCTTATGAGTTTGCCTTTGGTGGATATAATTCCATTCCGAAAAATGTCGAAGTAACAACAAGAATTGCTGGCGAAAATAGATATGAGACATCTGTAGAAGCAGCTGAAAAATTTGAAATGCTTACAGGCAAAAAATTAAAAACTGTTATTTTAGTGGATGGCATGAATTATCCAGATGCACTTGCGGCATCTACTGTTGCAGGAAAAGAAGAGGCTACTGTAATTACAACGCCAAAAGATAAACTAAACAAAGAAGCAAAGAAGTTTATCAAAAATAATGCAATTGATAAGGTAATAGTTATAGGAGGAGAGAACTCAGTTGGAAATTCAGTAGTAGCAGAAATAAATGATGAAGAAGATCTTTCTGCAAATTTATTGGGTGGATGGAAAATAGTAGGGAACAAAAAATATTACTATGAATCAGGAAAGATGGTTACAGGTTGGAAAAACGTTGATGGCTATAAATATTATTTCAATGACGATGGGACAATGCATACTGGTTGGTATTATGGAAAGTATAAGGATTCTTCAGGAATTTCTCATGATGCAAGATACTACTTTAGTATAGATGGTAGTCTTGCAAAAGAGGGCACTATAATAGATGGTTGGATTACACAAGCAAGTGGTGTTTCAAATCTTCAAGAGGATAGTGAGTTGAAGATTATAAAAGAGTACCTTTCAAAAAATATGCCAGATGTATTTAAAAAAATAGAATCTAATGAATATAGGATCTACAAGGAATCAGAGACAGTAAATGGAAAAGATCAATTTAATATTACTGCATTAAGTGATTATTGGCAGACAGTTGTTCAAGGTGTAATAAAAGAAGGATCTAATAAAATTCTCTACAAAATACAAATAGATCCGTATTCAGGAAATATTAGTTTAGTAAATTAAAAGGCATAGAAATAAAGAGATATATTCTTAGATAAATTTATAATACAGTAAGAAAAATATTATTATAAATATAAATACAGGTTATAGGGGGATTTACTTATAGCCTGTATTTTTTAGTGGAATAGAGCATAGCTAAAAAAGTTTTTTAGCATAAAGTTAAGTTTTGAAAAATAAAAAGGAATATAGTTTATTTATTTTAGATAAAGAACAAAGTTGTGATTATAAAAATAGTTGACAAGTCAAGGATTAAATGTTATTATAAGATACAAGATACTTGACTAGTCAATAGTTGATGTCTCAAATAAACAATTTGGTGAGTGTGTACATCAAATAGTGATTTTGTGGGGGAGAAATGGAATTACAAGAATACAGTAATTTATTGCATAGGGTTAAGAATTTGGAACATAGATTGTGTAAGAACTTCGAAGTTGCTACCGGCTTCAGTTTGACAAGATATGAGATGATGATGTTTTTAAAGGAACATAATTCCTGTTTACAGGTCGATATACAAAATTATTTACAAATAAATCAAGCTGCGATTACAAGACATTTGAAGCTTCTTGAAAAAGAAGGTCTAGTTAATAGAGTTAGAAATTCAGAAAACAATAGAGAGATTTTTGTTTCACTGACAGATTTTGCTAAGGAGAAACTGGCGAAATGTCAGTTGAGTAGCAAAGAGCATGGTAGATGCGTTAATCTTTCGTTAAATAAAGAAGATTTACTTGAACTTGAAGAGGCGCTTGAAAAAATAGAAAAAGAGCTATAATACAAATAAATTAAAGTTTGAGCAGGCAGGAAATATTTGTGTAATATTCCTACCCGTATAAAGGTATTTGATTATATGGAGGAAAATTGATGTTGAAAAACAATGACTTTTCAGATATTGTATTTGGAAGAAGAGCAGTTAAGGTTTTTGATGAAAACTTTAAAATTGACAGAAAAGAAATGCTTGAGATGATAGGTGAAGCTACAAAAGCACCTTCTTCAGTAAATATGCAGCCATGGAGATTTTTGGTTGTAGAATCAGAAGAAGGCAAAGATAAATTGCGCCCTTTGATTAGGTTCAACGTTAGGCAAAATGATACTTCATCGGCAATGATAGTAGTATTTGGAGATATGAAGTGCTACCAAAAGGCTGAAGATATATATTCAAGAGCTGTTGATGAAGGCAAAATGCCTAAAGAAGTAAAGGATGAATTAATGGGACTTTTCATGCCAGCATATAAAAACTTTTCTAAAGAAAAAATGAATGATGTAGTAAAAATAGATGGAAGTCTTGCAGCAATGCAGTTTATGTTAGTTGCAAGAGCACATGGTTATGAAACAAATCCCATTGGAGGATTTGAGGAAGATCAAATTGCAGAGGTATTCGGTCTAGACAGTGAGCAATATGTTCCTATAATAATAATTGCTATAGGTAAAGGAAACTATGAAACACATGAATCGATAAGGTTAAACCCAGAAGAAATCACAAAATTTAAATAGAAATATCTGCCCCGGTTAGCCGGGTTTTTTATTGTCTAAATTTAGAGTAAAAAAATAAATACTTGATTTTATCTTTATAAGGGTATAAAATAGTGAAGGTCGACACTATATTGGTGTGGATTAAAATATACTTTTTTAGAAAGATATTAAGAAAAGTATTCCACAATATGTGAAGAAATAGATGGAATTGTGGATAAAAATTATTTTTTTAAGAAAAAGTATATCCACAAATATGTATATAAAAAATATATAATGTGGATAAAAAAGCAAAAAAAGAGGTTTTTGCATTTGAATATGTGCAAATTGATTATAAATTTTTATAATTGTGGATTAAAGGTTAAGAATATATCCACAATTGTGTGTAAAGTATTAAGATAATGTGGATTGTTGTAAGTGTTGAAAGTTAATATTGTAGATTTTAAAAGCTATTTTACAAGTACATTGTGGATAGCTTTTTATTTTACAAAAAATAAAAATGTATACAATGACAAAATGTCCATATCAATGTGGACATAGATTTGGACTTTCGGGCAAATGTTTACTGCTTTATAATTTATATATGTAAGAGGGAGGTGAAAGATATAACTGAATTAACTAATAGACAGAGAAAACTTGTTGAAATACTTATTGATGAAGATGATTATATGGCAGTTAGATTTTTGTCTGACAAACTGAATATTTCAAGAAAAACAGTTTATAGGGACATAGAAAAAATAGAAAGCATCATGCCTAGTATCTCTTTCGATAAAAAGCAGGGAAGTGGAATAAAGATAATAGTAAATTCTGATAGCCTTGTAAGAAAACCTTTAAAAAATATTGAAAAATATTCTGTAGAAGAAAGAAGAATAAAAATATTTTTGTGGCTTTTACAACATTCAAAGGAGTATACGAGTATATGTTATTTGTCAGATAGATTTTATGTTGGAAGAACAAGTATTATTAGTGATTTAAATTATATTAACACAAACCTTTTGGGAGATAAGCTAACCATAGAAAAAAGTAAAAATGGAACTAGGATTTTAGGTAAAGAGGAAGATGTAAGATCAAAGCTAAGATATGTACTTGAAAATTATTCTTTCGTAAATACAGAGGATGTAAAGCCATATAAGTCAGATAGAATGGATGAGAATACGATCAAGGCTATTCAGTCTAAGTATCCATTGGAAGATATTATAACTATAGAAAGTATAATTAAAAAATATGAGAAAAATCTTCCTTATACTATAGGTGATTTGTACTACACAAACATGATAGTACACATACTAATTGCAATAGACCGCGTCAGATTAGAAAAGTATGTAGAGCCATCTAATAGTATAAAAAAATTGGATGTTTTGTTTTATAAACAGGCAAAGAATATAGCAGAAGATGTAGAGCAGTCTTTTAACGTAAAATTTCCTGAAAGTGAAGTGACGTATATTTATAAATATCTCACAAGTATGGGTGTTGGAAAACTAAATACAGTTGACTCAGAAAGATGGATTGATAATAGCATAGATGACATATCTACAGAATTTTTAAGATATTTATTAGAAGATCATGTCGTTGATTTTAATAAAAATCAACATGTTTTTTATGCATTTCAGCTTCATATTAGAGCTTTGATTCAAAGATTAAAATACAGGATAGAAATTAAAAATCCGCTTACTAAAACTATAAAAAGCAACTATCCAGAAGTATTTAGCTATATGAAAAGTGTGTCAGCAAAAGTATTGGAAAATGAAATTTCGGAAGATGAAATAGCCTATTTGACAGTATATATTCAATCGCTTTTAGAAAATCAGATTTCTATGAAAAAGATAGTAATAGTATGTCATAGTGGATTTGGAACATCTCTTTTACTTAAAAAAAGAATTTTGGCAAATTTTGACAAGATTGAGGTAGTAGATATTCTTTCATCAGATGATTTAGCGGACTATGATTTAGATGCTATAGACTATGTAGTTTCCACAGTAAAACTTTTAGATGTGGATTTTGAAAACATACTTTATGTATCGACATTACTTTTGAAAGATGATATTGAAAAAATCAACAGAATTATTATGGGGGCGAAGTAGTGATAGTATTGAAGAAAGAATTAGAAGGACAGTACGATAGCATTAAAGAAGTATATGAAATCTTAAGTTGTATTTTGCAAGAAGAAGGAATTATAAAAAATAAGCAGAATTTGATAAGTAGTTTGATACAACGAGAAGAACTTGGACCGGTAGAAATTATGCCTAATTTTTACCTTCCCCATATAAAAACTGATGAGATAGAGGATCTTTTAATTGTAAATGTTGAGGGTTTTAAAAATAATAAAATTTTATTTATTTTAGTTCCAGAAGAAAATTTTCTTAGCTATCGGGAATGCGTTATCAAAATAATTATGAAGCTTGACGAAAAAGACTTTATAAAAAAAATGGAAAGTAGTGAAAAAATTTTAAAAGAGTATTTAGAAAGTATTCAAAAATAGTCTAAGATCTTAAAAGAATATGTAATTCGGGGGACTTTTAAGAATTATATCTTGACTAAAATTTAAAGAGCATATTTAGATATAATATGCAAAAATATTACTAAAAATATAAAAGCAAAAGAGGTAAAGAGTATGAAAAAAATAGTAGTAGCATGTGGAGCAGGGATAGCAACTTCAACAGTTGCAATACAAAAGTTAAAGGCTGGTTTTGAAAAAAGAGGTTTATTATCACAGATACAGTTTACACAGTGTACAGTAGCAGAACTTCCAACAAAGTCAAAGGGACATGACTTAATAGTTGCAACTGCACAATTTAGTCAGGATGTAGAGATTCCAGTAGTATCAGGACTTCCTTTTATTACAGGTATTGGTGCAGATAAGCTTGTAGACGATATAGTTGCGAAACTTGGAATATAGGGAGATAGACCTATGATAAATAAAGATATAGTATTTTTGAATCGTGATTTCAAGGATAGTAGAGAGCTTTTGAGTTCAATATCAGAGGAATTGCTTTCAAAAGGATATGTAAAAGATTCTTTTAGAGAAGGTATTATGAAAAGAGAAGAAGAATATCCAACTGCAATTCAAGCTGAAAACTTCAGTCTAGCGATACCACACACTGATTCTGAGCACATATTAAAGCCTGGAATTGCTTTTGTGAGGTTAAATAATGGATGCGATTTCAAAGAAATGTGTACAAATGAAGATATAAAGGTCAATATGGCTTTTGTGTTATTAGTTAAAGAAAAAGAAAAGCAAGTATCTCTTTTAACAAAACTTATGGGATTATTTTCAAATAATGATATATTAGAAAAGCTTTATAAAGAAAATGATCCATCTGTAATAGAAGCGATGCTAAATAGAGAGATACAATAAATTAGGGGGATAAAAGGATGGGCGTTTTACAATATTTAGTAGATTTAGGTGCACCAGTTATGATGCCGATAATCTTTACAGTGTTTGCACTGTGTTTAAGAGTAAAGTTTGGTAATGCAATAAGAGCAGGTTTGTTGGTCGGGATAGGATTTATAGGTCTTAACACAATAATTACTTTACTTACAGATAATTTAGGTCCTGCTGCACAGGCTATGGTTCAAAACTTTGGACTTAATCTTAATGTTTTAGATGTAGGTTGGCCGGCAGCATCAGCAATAGCATTTGGTTCAGCAGTAGGTGTTCTAATAATACCTTTATGTATTCTTGCAAAAATAAAAAATCGAGGAAAAATTCCTCGATTCTTTAAAATAATTTTTATAATAGCTTATTATAATATATTTAAAGGGTTGCCTCCTAAAAATAATATTAAACAAAGTTATTAACAAACAGCTTATTTTTTTATTACAGCCACAACTGAAGAAACTATAATTCCAGCTAGTAAAGCTTCTGGCAATCCATTCGTAAAAGCAATAGCAGCAATTATTTTGCCAGGAGATCCTACTTTACCTATTGCCTGAATATATCTTTCTCCGTAAATTAGATAAATAGAACCTAAAACACCGACTGTGTTGATTAAAGAGCCTGCCATTCCTGTAATAAGGGCAGAAAACTTCTTTTTGTTTGTAACTTTATAAATACTTGTGAAAATATAGAATGAAGCAACTCCCATAATTATTCTAGGTAAAATTGAAATGATTGGGTTCATCATCAAAAATGATGTTACCGTAGGCATGGTAAATGCTCTAATAAGACTTGTAAGTCCAAAAATTAGTCCTATAGCAAAACCTACAATTGGACCTTCAATTACAGCACCAATGATTACAGGTATATGCATAATAGTTGCATTTATAGGACCAATTGGTATGAAACCTAATGGTGTCATAGATAACATCATAGATATACCGGAAAGAACTCCGATAATGACTAGTCGCCTTACATCGACTCTTTTTTTAGTATAAATATTACTACTCATAAAAACCTCCGTTCCAGCTCATATAAGATGCCGGACTTCCCATATTAAATATTTTTATTTGTTTTTAGGTCATACTCCAAAGATGTATGCCTCAAACATTAATAATTTTACAAAATTTAAGAGGAAATGTCAATTATTTTATTTATTTGAAAACGTTGGAATATAGCGAAAAAAAGATGGAAAACAAATAAAAAGAAAGTGATTGTATACAAAATTTTGTTTTTTAGAATTTTTTAATTAAAATTTAAGTATTATAAAAAAATACAAAGAAAGTTCAAAAGAAAAAATAAAGAGCAATTTTTTTTATAAAAATTATGATAAACTTGTTCTATAAAAATAAAGGCGGTGATGGTTATTAGAAGGGAATACTTATTACATGAAAAGGAAAATATAGCTAAAATGGGATGGGCTTTAATACTACATAGCATTATTTTCAATTTATTATCTGTTTTTCTGATAAAAATTATTGGAAATGAAGGTGTAGTTTTGATAATTTCGTCTATAGTGGCTATGATACCTGTATTTTTATATATTGGTAAGAATAGTTTTATAAAAAATTTTAAAAAGGAAGATAAAGATTTCGGAATAGTAGATATTTTATTTTTTATAAGTATAATTTTATTTTTCAGTGCTATTTCTTCTCCGATATTTGATAAGATTGAAAAAGTACTTAATTTATACGGTTTTACATCGATATCTTCTACAGAAGCAGTATATTCTTTGAATAGTGCGTCTATGATTGTTTATATAGTATTAATTGCTCCAATAGTTGAAGAATTAATTTATAGAGCTGTAGTAATGAGAAATATAGAAGAATACATTCCAACAGCAGCCATTATATCTTCTGCTATAATTTTTGGAATGATGCATCAAAATATTACTCAATCCCCAACAGCTATAATAGCGGGTTTGATATTAGGGTATGCGGCATATAGATATTCTATAAAGTTTTCTATTATAATACATATATCAAATAATCTAATAGGACAGTTAAGTAGAATAATTTCAAAGATTGATATAGAGATATTTTCTTTATACACTATAGCATTGTATATATTTATACTAATTACAATACTTTCTTTTATTATACTGAAAAGAAGGGGAATAAAAAATTATATTAAAAACAACTCTTTTTATAAAAATAGGGAGTATAAGCATAAAAAAGCTAAAGAGATAAATAAAGTAATAAAAGTATTTTTTACAAGCAAGACTATAGTAATTCTAATAATTATTGATTTATTATTTACTATATATCAAATAAAGACAATTAGCTAGAAATAATTATTGAGATTTATAAATTAAAAAACATTTAAGTATATAATATATCTTTTGAGATAAAACTAGTTAGATTAATTATGCTAATAGAAATATGTTAAAATATTAATATGTGCATTAATAGTGAATACGTATTCACAAGGCTTGTCTTTTCTGTTAGAATAGATTTTGTAAACGTATCCACAGCGCCAAGTGGATATAAAAACTTAATAGTTTAGCGAGGTGAAAGTTTTGGACAGATTATTCTATAAAGAAGAATTCCTTGGGGAATTTATGGGAACATTCATCTTGGTACTTTTTGGTTTAGGAGCAATATGCGCATCGACAATTTTTGGTTCGCATAATAGTTTATTTCAGATAGCACTTTTATGGGGGGTAGCCACAATGCTTGCTATATTTATAGGAAGACATTTGTGTAATGCTCATTATAATCCAGCAGTTTCAGTAGCTATGGTAGTTAGTGGAAGAATGAGTGCAAAAAGATTACCAACATATCTTCTTGCACAATTTTTAGGTGGTTTTTTCGGTGCATTAACAGTATATTTGCTGTTTAGCCCATCTATTGCAGAATTTGAAAGTATAAATGGAATTGTAAGAGGTAGCTTTGAATCTGTTACTACAGCAAAAATGTTTGGTGAGTTTTATATACAGCCAGGCTCAACTGCAAAAGTAACATTTGCTCTTGCAATGGCAGCAGAAATTTTTGGTACATTTATACTTATAACTACAATATTCATGCTGACAGATAGCTGTAATGTAGGTAGACCAAACGATCAATTAGGTCCTCTTTTCGTAGGTCTTACAGTTACATCTGTAATATGTTTAATAGCACCATTAACACAAGCTTGTTTAAATCCAGCTAGAGACTTAGGTCCTAGAATAGTAACTATGATATTTGGATGGGGTAAGAATGCCTTTCCAGATAATCAAGGTGGTTTTTTCTGGATATATGTATTAGCTCCTATAATTGGAAGTATCCTATCTGCAGTATTCTTTACAAAAATAATAGAACCAGCTCTTAAAAAAAGAAGTTATGGGGATTGTGAATGTTTAAATAAGAATTCAGAAGTAGAAACAGTCTAGTCAAGATTTTCATGGAACTTTTAAAATTTGTTGATTGTTAAAGCCCTCTAAATATTTTAGAGGGCTTTAATTTCAAAAAATATAGAGAATATTATCATTACTTTAAATTTAATACGTATTTTTATAAAAACTGTTTATAATAAGCATATAAATAGGACAAAAATCAAAATTTACACAATCTTTGTCTACTATTGCCTATAAAAACATGTTATAATGTAATAAGATATATTTATTAAGATGATAAAGATGTTTAATTATTTACAAATATAGTTATAGTAAGTGGGGAAAATGATATGGGTGAAAAAAATATAAACGAAATTCATATTGATGGAATTAAATACGATAATAGCAGTACATCAAATGTGTTGGATGACAATGGTACAGTTGATATCACTGTGTCTCCTCTTGAATATTTGCAAAAAAACTATCCTGAAAAATTAGATAGGATATTAGTGAATGATATTTTTTACAGTAAAACATTTGGGAGTTTTAATGAATTCTGCAAAGGCAAAGGAATAGAGAAAATAAAGCATTTAGATTGTGATGTAATTGAAGAATTTCTCGATAATGTTGAGGGAGAATCATATAAAAGAAAACTTGAATTTAAGATAGAAAATACCTTCGAAGAAATTAGAGAGTGTTTTATGAATAATTTTTTTGAATTGGAATATTTAAAAAGATATCATAAAGAAATTTGTGAGGAAACTAAGATAAAGGATATTTTTTCTGAGAGAAAATACCTTTTATTTAACGAGTTTTGTGAAGAGAATAGTATAGATTCAGTTTATAAGCTTGATTGCGTTGATTTGATAAGATTTGGCTTTTGCAAAAGTGTAGGGAAGAAGAAAAAATTAGAAATAGTATCTAAAATAGAGCAGTTCTTGCTTGAAATACTGGGCGAAAACGAAGAAGGATGTATATATAAATACATTAAGAATACATACCCAAATGATCTTAAAGAAAGAAAAATATCAGAAGTTTTTAAAGAATATAAATACATAATGTTTAGAATATATTGTTCAGAAAATGATATAGAAAGTCTATACGAGCTAGATATAGATGTTCAAAATAGCTTTTTTACTAAGTATGAACCAAAAGAAAATAAGAAAAAAATGATTCTAGATACGCTTAAAAAAGAGTACCTTGAGATAATAAAAAGAAATGCGATATTATCTAAAGTTATTCCAGAGAAAGATTTTATAGAAGATGATTTTGAACAAAAGAATATAGAAAAAAGTTACTTTAAACTTGAATCAATAGAAGATATTTTACCAGATAAGTATGCTGCATATGAATACATCAAAGAGCAACTTAGAGATGATGGAGTAGAAAATCTTTTGGATTTAGTAGGGTATGATGTCTCTAAGTTGAAACGCGTTACAGGTGTTGGAGAAAAAAGATATGCTGAGTTTAGAGAATATCTTGAAAAAAAGGTTAGAGAATGTAGGGAAATAGTAAATATAATAAAAAATGATTCATTTCAATTAAGTGATAAAATATACAATGTAGTTGCAGAAAAAACACTTAGAGAAGTTATAGTAGCTCTGGATTTAAATGAAGAGAGAAAAGCATATAATTTAGATGAGATATCACAGTATCAAGGTGTTAAGTATATGGATTTAGATGACTATGGATTGATAAAGAATTTAATAGCCATCAAACAAAATCTTGAGGATATAATAAATGTTAAAAAGACAATTAAAGAATTAGATTTTAAAAATTATTCTGAAATAGATAGATTGATTTTAGAAGAAGTTGTAATAAAAAAAGAAGATGTAGATATTGTAGGGGAAAAATTAGGTATTAGTGGAAGTGAAGTAGAAGAAATAAAGAAAAAAATAGTGAATAATATTAATACAGCCCTTGAAAAAAGAAAGTTCTCAGTTGCTCTTAAGATTATATATGAAGATTATAGAAATATGGAGATGAAGAAATTATATGACTATGTAGACAAAGAGGATCAAATTATTATAGATATAATAAAAGCAAATGTAATTTCAGGTGTTTTTTATATATCAGAGACAGATACTATGAGTTATTTTCAAATATGTGCTATAATGAATAATCCTAAAAAAGAAATTGAAAAATCTCCTCCTTTTGGAACCATTGCATATATAAGAAATGTTCTTCAGAAATATAGAGAAATAAAAGTTGATGAGGAGATATTTGCTGAACTTTTAAGAGAAACAGAGTATTCAAAGATATTGGAAGAAAATGGAGTAAAATTAGTAGATGATTACTATTATAAGGAAAATATTAGTAAAATAAGTTTATTTGAATTTTATTTAAGATATTATCACCAAAAACCTTTTAGAGTAAGTTCAAAGTCAGCTGAGGAGTATAATAAATTTTTCATGAAAAAGTTTGCTATAGATGTGAGAATGAATAGCAGAAGCTTAGAAGGACTAGGCGCTAGATCTGAAAATATAATTCTTGTAAATCCTAGAACCTATTCTCATATAGATCTTGTTGGAATAGACGAGGTAACAGTTCTTCATATGAAGAAAATACTTGATTTAAGACTTTCTAAAAAGGATTGTGTAAATGCAAAGGAAATATATGAAGTAATGGATGAATTTTATCCAGGTGAATTCTATAGTAAACATCATGTATATTCTCTAATTAATCATTATTTCGATGAGTATACTACAAGTAAGGGTAATTCTCTTGATATTACAAAGAAGGGCAAGAAGATACACTCTAAGACAGATGTTGTATATGACCTTTGTAAAGAGAATAATTCAATAATAGGGATAAAAGATTTAAAAGAAAAAACAGATTGGTCTATGAATAGAATATATAATGCAATAGATAATTCAGAAGAAGTGATAAAGTTAGGACCAAATAGATGTGCAATAATTGAAGATATTTTAAATGAAAATATCAAAAGAAAAATTAGAGAGATATCTTATGAGGTCTTTGAGGATGGATATGCCTTCACAAAAAGCATATATAGTGAGCATATTTTAAAAGACAACGAACTTAATAGTTTTGTTAATAAGTACAATATAAAAGAAGCTAAGGAAATTGCGTCTTTAATTAAATATTTGAATGAAGAGATATCTGGAAACAATAACTTTCTTTATAGAAAAAATCAGCCTATAGATTGTTTAGAGGAAGCTATAAAGAAAAGATATTTCGGATATATGACAAAGGGTGAGCTTAAAAATTTTTTATTAAATAATGGCTATTCTCAAATATCTGTATATCAGACAATGGATAGAATAGTAAGTAAAGGTTTTTATGTTCAGATGGACAAAGAAAAATACTTGGTAAAAGAAGAATTTAATATAGAAAAAGATAATCTAAATAAAGTATTAGACTATGTTAAAAATAATATTGAAAAATATGGTCATTTTATACCAAATGTACATATAGAAAAAATGAAAGAGAGTATTGATTTTGGTGAGTATGATCTTAATCAGTATACAATTTCAAACATACTTGAAGAAAATGGATATAGAAAGCTTTTCAGGTATAAAATGAAAAATAATTTAGATGTAGTAGTTTTAGTAGAAGAAAAGTCTAAGTATAAAGATATAGATGTTTTGGCTCATGATATTATAGAAAATGAGTACAATGGGGCGATGGATGAAAAAGATGTATATGACTTTTTAGCTGAAAAAGGTATCTATGAAAAAATAGATGATATTTTGTTTAAGAAAATGTACAATGATATGAATATAAATGGTTGTATAAAGGTAGTGGATGGGCAAGTAATACTATCATAAAATAAAAACTCCACGACTATTGAGTTTAAAGCTCCATAGTTGTGGGGTTTTTATTTATATATAAAGGAAATATTTTTATATATATTTTATCAATCAAAATAATATACAAAAAAATACAGACTAATATAAAAAATATGATATAATAAGTTGAATTATAGGTATAAAAAATAATATATGAATAAAGTAAGAAAGTATTTTGAAAGACAAAATAATTAAAGCTAGATAAAAAATGTTAAAGAGGTAAAAAAATGGAAAAAAAGTATTTACATATTCTATCTTTTGATGGCTTGTCTAAGGTGGATATTAAGAAAATTGAAAAAATGCCCAATTTTAGAGAATTCTTTAAGAATGCTTCAGGCTGCAAGAGTGTAAAAAGCGTATATCCAAGTATTACATATTGTGCTCATACTTCTATTACAACAGGAACATATCCTAGTAGACATGGCATAATTAATAATACAAAACTTCAAGCAGGAAGAAAAAGCCCTGATTGGTTTTGGTATGATCGAGATATTAAAGTTCCTACTTTTCAGAGTTTAGCAAAGAAAAAAGGTTATGACATACTGTCTATCTTTTGGCCTGTAAGTGCAGCTTCAAAAGACTTGAAGTATAATATGCCAGAGATATTTGCTAATAGGTGGTGGAAAACACAAATAGCTGTATCACTAGCAAATGGAAGTTTTGGATTTCAATATAAACTAAACTCTAAATTTGGTAAACTTAGAAATGGTGTAAAAGAACCAGAACTAGATAATTTTTCTCATGAATCATTTTTATATTCTTTAGAACACTATAAAGCGGATATAAATATGGTTCACTATATAGATCTAGATTCACAAAGACATGAGTTTGGTTTTGATTCAAAAGAAGCCAATGAAGCTCTTGAAAGATTAGATCAAAGACTTGGAGATTTGATTAAAAAACTAAAAGAATTGAATATATATAAAGATTCTGTAATAGTTGTATTGGGAGATCATAGTAGTAGAGATGGTCATAGTAATATATATATAAATACACTATTTGAAAAAGAGGGACTTCTTGAAAAAAATCAAGATGAAACAGTTAAAAAATATAGGGCTATATGTAAATCTTCAGATGGCTCAGCATATATTTATGCAAATGAAAATGTAAAAGATGAAGATATAATAAAAATACTGAAACCGCTAAAAGAAAAAGGGATTTTGGAGGAGATATATACTTCAGATGAAGTGAAAAAGCTCGGTGGAGATCCTAATTGTAGATTTATGCTTGAAGCTTCAGAAGGCTATTTTTTTATAGATGATGTAAAGGAAAAGGCAATAATAGGATTTGATGAATTGAAGAAAAAGGGAGAAAAACTTCATATCAACAATCATGGTTATAGCCCTTATACTAAAAAAGATTATGAAACTGTATTTTTTATATCAGGCAAAGGAATAAAAAAGAATGTTTTTGTAGAAGAAATGTCTCTTGTAGATGAAGGACCTACATTTGCCAAAATAATGGGATTTGAAATGAAAAATACTGATGGAATTGCAAAAGTAGAGTTTTTGGAGGTATAGTGTGAAAAAATTTAATAAAAAAGAGATTAGTTGGATAATGTACGACTGGGCAAACTCTGCATTTGCTATGACAGTAATGTCTACTATATTGCCAATATATTTTACATCTATGGTAGGAGATTCAGGAATATCAAAAGATTTAGCAACTTCATACTGGGGTTATACAAATGCATTCGCTTCTACAATTATAGCAATACTTTCTCCAATAATGGGGGGAATGGCAGATTATATAGGACTGAAAAAGAAGTTTTTCACTATATTTTCAATGATGGGAATTTTATTTACAGCCTTACTATCTTTTGTACCATATGGTAATTGGATGATGCTAATGTTTACATTTGTTATAAGCATGATAGGATTTTCTTTAGGAAATGTATTTTATGACTCATTTATAACAGATATTTGTGAAGAAGAAAGAATGGACAAGGTATCCTCTTGGGGATATGCACTTGGATATATAGGAAGTACAATACCATTTATATTGTGTATGTTACTGGTAATGCTTTCTCAAAAAAATATAATAGCGATAAGTTCTGTAACAGCAGCTAGAATATCATTTATAATAACAGCGGCTTGGTGGTTTATATTTACTTTGCCAATGTTGAGAAATGTAGAGCAGATACATGGTAAAAAATATGAAAAGATAGAAATAAAAAAAATCTTTAAAAGAGTAATAAATAGCTTTAAAAAAGTTAAAAGTAATAAAAAGGCATTTTTGTTTCTATGTGCATACTTCTTCTATATTGATGGAGTAGATACAATTATAAGAATGGCTACAAGCTTTGGAACAGCACTTGGAATAGGTTCAACTAGTCTTTTAATAATACTTTTATTAACTCAGTTTATAGCATTTCCATTTGCAATAATATATGGAAAGCTAAGTGATAGGCTAGGTGCAAAAAAAATGATACTCTTTGGAATAGCTACATATATAGGAATATCAATATTTGCGTTTTTCTTAGAAAATGTTACTCAATTTTGGATACTAGCTATTTTAGTAGGTACAGCACAGGGAGGAATTCAAGCTCTTAGTAGGTCATATTTTGCTAAAATAGTACCAAAAGAGAATTCAAATGAATTTTTTGGTTTCTATAATATATTTGGTAAATTTGCTGCAATAATTGGACCTTTTATGGTAGGAGTAATAACTCAGATAACAGGAGAAGTTAGAAATGGTGTTTTGAGTTTAGTAGTATTATTCCTAATAGGAGGCTACCTTATGATAAAAGCAGATAAAATAAAAAATTAGAAAGATAGACTAAAAAATATACTCATTTTAGAGTATATTTTTTTATGAAAAATTTTAAATATATAGCTAGTATATTTAAGCAAAGTGAAATAAGAATATTTATTATTTTTGATTTTGTAGTATTTACAATTATATATTGCGATTAGAGGGAGAAAATAGAAAGGGAATACTATTAAAAATAGTTTTTTATGATATGAAAAAAGAATTTGATTACAATATATAATTA
>Michael_p1__coassemble_927_pt1 | contig 31395 bp, 26 predicted proteins | sample Michael_p1__metabat2_high_PE_009 | metagenome-assembled genome bin Michael_p1 | reverse complement strand
CAATAATATAACATTTTTATTGTTAATATCTAAATTTATAAACATTATAAAAAAGGTGTTAACAACAAGTTTATTCACACATATAAAATATGAATTCTTACTATTAACACCTCTTTAAGTTGTATTCTAATTATTCTATTTTTAAATTTGCTTCTTATTAATGGACTTCTAATTTAAATTTCTTTTATACTTGTGTAAGTGGAATTTTATATAGGTATAAGTACAAAAGATAAGTTTGCTTAGAAATTGCTAAATATTTTAATTTTTACTATCTATTCATGTATTCTTTATGATAGCCTTCTAATATATTTAGTATTCTTTCTGCTAATTCCTTATAGTCTTTGTCAGGTAGGTTTGCCTGAGATACTCTAACAGTTCCCTTTTCTGCAGAGAATCCTACTCCACCCATTAACACAGCTCCATTTTCAGAAGATAACCTAGTTAGAAAATCTATTTCTTCAAAATTATTTCTCATCCATTCTGAAAATTCCTTATCGTAAACTCTCTCTGCTATATCATATATATTTATAAGACTGTAATACTTAGCATTATAAGAATAATTGTTTTCTTCTAATCCTAAAGTTGACATCAAGTCATGATATCTTGATGAAACTATTTCTTTTGATTTCTTTATATATTTATCATCATTTTTAACTACTAGATGAGTCAGAGACATAAGAGCCATAAATATTTGTTGTGGTGTAGATAGACCACTTGTGTGATATAAACCTATATTTCTACTATCTGCACACATTCTATCTATAAATGGCATTTTTTCTGGATTTGTACTTACAATTGAATAATCATAAATAAGGTCATTTTTCTTCTGTTCAGGAAGCTCCTTTATAAGTCTGTCGCATACGTTTTCCTTGTGCATTGCTATAAGACCAGTTCTCCAACCTGTAACTCCATACAATTTTGAATAAGAGTATACAAGTATAGTATTATGAGGAGCTATACTGTAAATAGTTCTAAAACCATCTACAAAAGTACCATAAACATCATCTGTTACTATTATTAAATCTTTTCTTTTTTCTAGTATTTCTGCAAGTCTATCTAAAATTTCATCTGATATTGCCTGTGAGGCTGGATTGGATGGATTAACAATAAAAAATGCTTTTATTTCTGGATCTAGCAATTTATCTATTTGTTCTGGCTCCATATGCCAATTATTTTCTTCTTTTGATCTAAGATTTATTTCAACCATACTAAATCCTGTAAGACGAGGTATCTGAATATATGGTGTAAATATCGGTGTATTCATTGCTATTTTATCACCCTTATTTACAAGTCCATTATGCTTTAGCGAATTCAATATATCACACATTGCAGCAGTTCCACCTTCTACTGGAAAAACTACTGTTTCATTCTTTAAATCTACGCCATTATATAAAATTGACTCTAAATAATCATTTAATATAATCTCTGTGTTCTTTAAACATCTACTTGGAACTGGGTAATTGTTTCCGATAACTCCGTCAGTTATTTCCTTTATCAGTTCATCTTTTTCAAGACCAAGTTCATCTATACAATAAGCAACTGCCTTTCTTAAAAAGTCATCTACTTCATCATCATTTTTCATATATTGGCAGAATCTATCGTATATACCATCTTTTTCTGTATAACCTGCCATATTTTCAAAATCTATTGTTCTTTTACTTTCATCAACACCCCATTGAATCAATCTAGCAAAAGCTAAACGTGCCTGAGTATTTATCCAGTTTGGATTACCTCTACCTGCGTTGAGTATTGTATTATTTTTATCGTTGTTCTTTGCTATTTTAAGCATATTGCTACTTACTTCAAAAGCTCCCAGTTTTTCAAGTTTTTTCTCATATCCTATATCTTTCATAAAAAGCCTCCTTATTTGTTGATAAAAACATAACAAAAATATCTATAATTTTGGAAAATAACTCCATAATTAATAGAATTTATTAAAATAAAATTTTAATTCTTGTACAACTCAATTCTAACATATAAGTTGAAATATGTCTTTTTTTATATTAATTTAGATAAATTCTTGTTTATCCATAGCATTATTAGGAAAACATTTTAATTAATTAACCGGTTTTCCTTTATATCTCTTTTTTACTTCAAAATAGTAATTATATCACCGGTAAAAAAGCATAAAAGTAAGCTATATTAAACTATTTCTATTATTTTTTTGATTTTTATTAAGATTTTTATTTTTTTAACCATAAAAGAAGCTCCCTATCCAACTGGATAGAGAGCATATTTTATTTTGCTCACACTTAATGCTATGTCTTATAAAACACAAAAGCAGTAATTAGTATTTCTTATTAAAATTCTCTTTTTTATAGCTTTATAGCTTTTGACAGTCCTTTTTCAAGACTATAAATATATAGCTTTCCTCCCCTACTCTGTGGAAATCTAATTTCTGGAGCCTGTTCAGGATACATTCTGTAGAAAAAGACTCTATCGTTTTTCACATATGCAAAAAATAATATATAATTATTCTTTTCCATAGGGTTATTTATCTTAAAATAATAATCCAAATCCATTTTCTCTACAGTATACTCATTTTCCTCTATATCCCATTGACTTTTAGCTGCTTCTAGTTTTTTACCACAACAATAGATCGTAGAACTACCTGTACTTATAAGAGCATTTGAGCACTTGGGACATACATAAAATTTAACTCTATTAATATTTCCTATATCCGGTCTGTTTGGTGTTATTTCACCCTCCATAATTTGAACAATATCTACTCCTAAAATTTGTGACAAATCAGCCCAAAGTGAAGCGTCTGGAAATCCTAAGCCACACTCCCATTTCGAAACTGTCTTATTACTTATACCAAGAGCGTCTGCTAGATTCTGCTGTGTAAATTTATTTTCTTTTCTCAATTGTGCTATTAGCTTCCCTGTTTTTGAACAATCCATTTTTTTCTCCTTCTCAAGTTACGTATCTATATTGATTATAAGGCTATACTTAATCAGGAACAATCCACGAAGGGTAGACTTTTACTTTTATTTTATTTATTCATCTTTATACTTTCTGCCATTTTGTATGTTTCACTATCAAAAATCACTAAATAAACTTCCATTTCATTTTCTTTCAAAAACTTTTCTATTTCTTCAATAGCAATCTTAATAGCCTCTTTTTTAGGATATCCATAAACACCTGCTGAAATTAGAGGAAAAGCCAAGCTTTTAATATTGTTTTCCTTTGCAAGATTTAAAGAATTTCTGTAACAACTTCTTAAAAGTTTTTCTTCACCAAAATTGCCAGCTCTCCATATTGGACCTACTGTGTGTATTACTTTTTTTGATGGAAGATTATAAGCATCGGTTATTTTTGCTTCTCCCGTTTCACAACCATTAAGAGTTCTACATTCTTCAAGAAGCTTTGGTCCAGCAACTCTATGTATTGCACCGTCTACTCCACCTCCACCTAAAAGAGATGTATTTGCTGCATTAACAATTGCATCTACTTCGAGAAGTGTTATATCACCTTTTACTATTTTTAAAGACATATCTGCACCTTCTTTTTAATTATTTTAGATTTTTTAATAATATATAACGTTCATTTTTTAACACTTTTTAAATTATTTACTATACCCATCCTGAAGTTCAAATCTCCACTTTTGTTTTTCACTAGGATACTTTTCTCTATCCACTTCACTTAAAAACATTTCATATGGTCTTATATATGTTTTCAATTCACCATATAATTGTTGATATACTACATACTTTTCTCCTGTTTCACTATGAACTGCAATATCTTTTACATAGTAAAGCTTTCCTTTAAAATGCCTATACAGCCCGCCTATCTTTAAACTTCTCTCTTCCATACAATACCCCTTTATTACTTTATATTTTATAGACTAAAATTTACTTGAACCTTCATTCATTTTAAGAGTTTCACTTCTTTTTAGAGATAATTCTATATTGCCGTCAAAAAGCTTTCCTATTCTTCCAACAATTTCTTCTGGATCTTCTTTCATTCCTGTAGCAATCCACCTCAAAACCATCTCTGTAAGTGCACACTGATAGAAAGATGATATTAATACTCTATCATACTCATATGAATCTATATCTTTGCTTATTCTTCTAACATAGTTATTCATTATACTTCCTGCAACACTATAGATGTAATCTACCAATTCTTCTCTTTGCATAGAGTTATATATGTGATATATTGCCTTTTTATTATCTACTGCAAAATCTGCTGCCATTATAAAGCTTTCTTCCCAAGAAAGCGTGTCATTATATTCATCTATTACCTTTTCTAACTCTATATGAAAAAGCTCAGATAATAATTCATAGATATCTGTATAATGATAATAAAATGTATTTCGATTTATATCACATCTTTCAGCAAGTTCTTTAACAGTTATCTTATTCATAGGCTTTTCATTTAACATATAAATGAACTTTTCTCTTATTATTGCTTTTGTATATGGCTGAACCAAAAAATCACTCCCTAATAATATTTTATCTACCTTTGTAAATAAAAAAGTATATTTTTAATTTCTACTAATACTAGATAGTCTATATTTTCAATTTCTTATTATTAATTATTATAGCATATAGGTCAATTATTATTTATCTATTACATACTAAAAAAATTAAGCCATATAAAAATACACTCTTCTTAAATTATATATATATTATATTTTCATTTATATTTTTTATTATCTATCCATTTAAAATAAATTCTATATTCTTACTTATAAGTTTTAAAAGCGTTTTTGGAAGTTTTTCTATATCTTCACCTAAGCTTATCCCTCTTTTTTCATCGCCATTCCATATATAATCAAATGTTTTTTTGCTGCTTTCAGTAACTTTTCCTATTTGTATACCGTAGATCAAAACTCCCTTTTCCTCCATAGATTTCACTTCTTTTTTAGCTAAACCTGGAAATCCAGATGCACCATCTGTTATTTCAAATACCATTTTAATTAACTTGCCTCTTTTTATAAGATTTTCTTCTTTTAAATTTATACTTTCATTAATTTCCTTTAAGCAACTTGCATCGTCAGTAGCGCCAGAAGAACCGTCTATTTTCACTATGGATTTAATAATATTTGCCTCTTTTTTGCCTCTAGTATCATTAAATTCTTTTATTTTTTTATATCCACTGCCGAAAAAAAAGGTTTCTGTTTCAACAGATATTTTTTGATTCATAGAACTTGCATGCACTTTTATATAGTCTGAAAAATCCTCTAATGATAGTAGCGCTACTGTAATAGCCCTTCTTGCATAGTCTATTTTCTCACTATTCATTGACCCTGAATTATCTATTAAAAAACTTATCTCTATATTTTCTGGAAGTCTATTTTTTTCCTTTTCCAATTCATATCTACTAAATATTTTTAGATTCTTATAACTTCCTTTTCTTTCTGCTTCAACATAATCTGGATATCTATTAATAAAACTATTTACGTCTAACTTACCACTAATTTGCATATATTTTTTTATATTCTTTTCTTTTTGAGCATGTCCAATAATCATTTTCCAAACTTTTTTCATGTCATCCCGTTCTTTTTTACTTATATTTTTATAATATTTAAATACATCATTTTCATGTTTATTGACTAGGGATAAATTAGCATCAATCTGTAAATCTTTATTAGAAATATCCTCAGTCTTCTTTATATTATAAATTTCTTCTATTATTTCCTCATGCTCTTTTTTATTAATTCCTATATCTTCAGGATTTGCCTCTTTATATTTATCCTTTTCTGTTGAATCGGCTTTGGTATTTTTTTCTTTCTTTTCTTTTGAACTATAAAAGTTACTCTCCCCTATTTCTTCTATCCATAAGTCCTTAAAATATGGATATATAAATGTCTTTGTAAATTCATCTCTTTTTTCTATACCTAAATAATTCACAAATATTTTTTTAAACTCTTGCTCAATAAAATCAAAATAATCTTTATCAAAAATTTTATTTTTATAAGGATTATTTTTACTATCTATTTCAGGGTCCATACCATAAATATATTTAATAAAAAATGAATTAGAAAAAACCCTATGTTTAGGCAGATATTTCAATTTTTCATACTTTTTACCCATTTTTTTATTATATCTTTCTATTTCTTCTCTAGCATATTTACTTCTATATATAGGACAACTTTCACCTACTCTAATCGCCGAAGCAAAAGAGTCTATATTATATAGAAAACTCATAATTTCTTCTTTGACATAATTATATATATTACTTCTTTTATAAGCTTCATCATTTTCCAAGCCAGCATTTTCTATTTCTTTCAATATATACATAGAAATCGATTCTATTTCTTTTTTCCAAGACTGTTCTCTATTTTTATATAAATATATATTTTTCTTCCAATCTGGATAAAGTGCCAAGGAAAAATATATCTGCCATAATATTTGATTTTCGCTAATCTCTTTTTCCACAAAAACTGTCAATGGCAAATATAGAGTTGATTTAGCTGGTCTAAATATAAATTTTTCTGCATTTTCATCTGCTAAATAAAGAATACTCGAATCAAGTGTATAACTAACTAAATTCTTCTTGTTTTTTTCTAAAAAAACTTCTAAGTTTTCTTTAGCATCTTCTATCGTTTTATTGTAATCTTTCATTAAATGACTATTGTCATCTAATAATTTTGTATTTTCAAGCTTCATAAGAAGATCACCACACTCTATTTTTTTATAAAATTACTATTGTAAAGTTTCTCTGCTGTATTTATCCTATCTATTGTAATAATATCAACATTTCCATCAACATCAAATAGTATATGTTCAAACTCACCAATACTAAATGAATCTGCATAAAAGTTTTCTACTGCTTTTTTATTAAGATAAAATTTACCATTATTTTCTTCTAAAATATAGTTTTTACCTGAATCACTTAGAATAAAGGCTGTTTCATTATCTGAGCTTGCAAAGAACACCTTGTCGTCTACTTCAATTTTATCTATAAAATCTAATCTATCCCCTTTTAAAGAATAATATAAAAAACCTCCGTCAGATAGAAATACCCAAATATAAGATATATTTTTAGACTCTGTTTTTACCATCCCTATTATTTTTCTTAAAGAATCACTATCTTCATAAATTGTACTTATTCTTTCAAAGTTATTAGATACTATAAAAAGATTTCCTGTTTTATCTCCTATAAGTATTCTTTCTTCATCTAAAGCTATATAATCTGCTATTGTATGTTTCATTAATACTTTTCTTTTATTGACTATCTTTCTATTAGAAAGATCTATTTCAAATATTTCAATTTCTTTTTCCCCTATTCTTCTAGCAAAATAATTCTTGGATATTCTCCTGACCATATCAAATCCATATTCATCATATTTAGATGAAATTTTTTCAACATATATTTTACTATTTCCTAATTCTTTTTCATCAAAATCTAACTTACACAAAAAAACTTCACCACTTACACCTAAAATAATCACTTGATTTTTAGATATTTTAAACATACTGCTTATAGCAGATATTTCTAACTTTTCTAGATGAATCCATTTTATTGTTTTTTCGTCCTTATCTAATTTATAAATAGCCACCTCTCCATCTGAAGTAGTGGATACAAAAATAAAATCACCTAAATATTCCGTTTCATTTACAATTCCAGATATTTCGTAACTTCCTACATGATCCAACCTCTTAAGGTAAAATGGGGTTTCTTCTATATTTTCTTTTCTATGTATAGGAATAATCTTTTCCACAATATTTGACTCTATCTCTTTTACAGCTTTTATCTTTTCATCTAAATCCTTCTTTATACTTCCGCTAGACATACCTTTTTCAAGCTGTTCTCTTAAAAGCTTTACATATTTTTTATAACTTTTTATATCCTCTTTTAAATCTTCGCTGTCCTTTTTTCCTAAATCTTTTTCCCAGCTATCATATTTATTTTCATTTGCCAATTTCTCCAAAATATTCTTATTTTCCGTCAGCATATTTAATAAAATCCATCCCTTCTCTTAAAAGTTGTATCTATTTTAAGATTTGATTTTTATAATTAGTTATCCTTTTTAGAATTATTAAATATATAGTCTATAATTTCTGAAGAACTTTCCAAGTTCCTTATTTTTTTATCATACTCTATATATTCATCAGCATTTATATTTTTTTCATTGCTGGAAATGTTTAAGTCAAGATAATCCATAAGTTTTCTATCTTCTCCAGAATATTTTCCATATATTAACTCTCCTACATCTATTATGCTTAATATTTCAAGTTTTGGTCTAGTATATGTATACTTTTCTTTTCTTATATCTTCAAATGATAGAGTATAGTCCCAAGAATATCTCAATTCATTATTCCAACCTTCAGAGCTGTTGAAAAAACCAAATCTTATAGCTTGTGATAAAATATAATTTTGATCTTCAGGAGATGTAATTGAACTAATAAAAGCATCCCATAAAGCTTTTGAAAAATCTTTTTCTTCACCTAAATTCCATTCATCTAAAACTCTCATTATATTTCTTATTGAAAGAACACTCTCCCTAAGTTCTATGTCTACAATATCTCTCTCACCGTCTTGGCTATCTCTCCACTTTCCCATAAAAACATTTTGTGTCAATCTAGAAAGTTGGGCAAATCTAAAGAGTTCATCTATACTTCTCTGTGGATAAGGTATTCTAAGACTTCCATCTAGATCTAATAGTCGTGTGATTATTACTCTAAATAATTGATTTTCATATAAATCACTTTGATTATTGTATTCACCTGTCAAGTTCTGTGGAAGATAGTTATATTCCATATTTATAAACCTAGACTTAAAAGCAGGATTAAGTTCATTTGTTCCTTCATAATTTACAGTACTATTTGACAAGTTTCCAGTTCCTATAATAGCAAAACCATCCTCTATTTTTACAGCTCCTACACCTGTAACATAAACATATTCTCCTCTTTTCTTCTGTAAAATATCATTTAAAGCAATAAGATTGGACATAGCTATAGCATTTAACTCATCTATTATCACTACTCTACCTTGCCTAAGTGCAATTAAAATTTCCTTCTCTATTTTTTTGATTTCCGTTCCAAAGGAACTATTTTGAGCAACTAGAATATCTGAAAGGCTTTTCCAAATCTCTATTTTGGCATTGATTGCTTCTTCATCTGACATTTCTTTTAGCTCATTTTTATGATCTAATATCCAATTATTGAAACTTATAGCAATTGTTTTTAAATGATTTTCTAATGAATCTACTGAAAAAGTATTTTCTAATTTCAAGGTTTTTTCAACAAACATATCTTCATAAGTTAGATTATGGGAGCCTGATATGAAAAGAGGCTGAAGTTCTTGCCACTGGCTATCTAGAGGATTATTTAGAATGTTTTTATAGTACTTTTTTATATAGCTGTTAAATGAAGAAAAGTTTTCTATCATCTCCTCAAAATCAGCATCTATATGTTCAATATACCATGTTTCCATAGATAATTCTAGATAGATCTGAATTTTTCTTTCTACTGCGTATTCTACTGCCGCTTCTGTTGCTATAGCTGTTTTTCCACTTCCTAAATGTCCAAAGATATTTATTGGATTTCCATTTATTAAAGCCTTTTTTATTTTTTTCTTTGCTTCATCTACATAATCTACATTTATAAGTTTTCCATTATTTTGATTTTCTATATCCAATAGTATTTTTTTCTTATTATAATAGTCTTTTGCCACACTAGATGAGTTTAAGATTATACTTTTTTCATCTTCCAATCTCTTTATTTGATCTACTCTATATCTTGTAGCTGAATTACTATTATAACTTTTATTTTTATCATACTTGGTTATTAACCTTCTTTCCCAGTTTAGAAAAAACCTTTCATAGTCTATTAAATTGTTTATTCTATTTACTTTATCTTCTATTTCTTTCTCCTCTAATTTTATAAATTCCATATATTTATCAAATACATCATCATCGCTATTTGGAAAATCTCTTTCCAATTTATTTTCACATTTTTCTTTTCTTCTAAACTTATTAAAAAACTCACCTTCATTTTTTAAATACTCTTCTTTATTTTCTTTTAAATAGAGTTCTTCTCGTAGATTTTCTTTATATTTTTCTCTTAATTCGTCAGTTAAAACAATTCTTTTTTCATTTTTTATTTTCTTCATATTTTCCCTCTCATTTCTCCTACAGTGATGTTAAAAATATAAGATTTAATGCTAACTGTTTTTTAGTTAAAAAATGCCAAAATCCCGATTAAGGTCGGGATTTTAGCTTTGCTTTACAATTTCAAATTGAAAATTAGATTATATTAAATTGCTTTAATAACAACTCCAAGTCAGTTCCTGCAAGCTTCTTTTTCAATTTAAGCTTTGCTATAGGAGATAAAGGCAGATGAGGTTTTTCACCATCTAACAAACTACTTACCGCATTTAAAAGATATCTTATATCATATCTTGATGCATAAACCTCTGGAACACCCTTTTCTACTCCTGTAAGAACATATACAGCTTCCATTGCTGTTCTTCCTGAGTACTCAATTGTAAATACAGTATCTCTTCCCGGTTTGTCTAATGTTTCTGCAAACTGACCTAAAAATGCAAAGTTGACTGCATCTTTTGGAACTACAAAAGGTCTATCTCCCATTTGTCTAGGCATAAATTGAGCAGTAATATAAGGCATCATTACCGGTATAGCTGTACAAGATTTTGCAAGTTCTTCTATTTCTTCTTCTGGAACACCTATATGATACAACCATTCCTTAGTAATTTCTTTACCTGTACAATCTCTAAGTGCCTTCTTTATATAGTCGCCCTCTATATCAGTAAATAGTCCATATACCCAAACTACAATATCTTCTTTTGGCTGTCCATAATACTGTTCCTGGCGATTTATTGTCCAGCTCATCAACCAAGAAGAATCCATTGCAGTTACTATTCCACCAGTTGCAGTTTTACCACCATATGGTGATCTTTTTATAATTTTTTCTATATATTTAGGAACTCTCTCATCGTGGCATGTTACTGTACAAGATTCCCAATTTGTTTTTTCTGTATCACCACAGAATACTTCAGGATGCCCAAATTCATCACACTGTGCTGCTATATTTTTCCATAATTCCCAGCAACCACCTTGTTCTTTATTAAATTCAGCAGGCGTATTATCATCTCCATAACCTGAACCTTCTGTTATAGATCCATTTGTAATAAATACCAAGTCATCTTCTGTCAAATCAATAGACAATTCTTTACCATCTTTATAATATCCATGTATTTTCTTAGCTACTTTCTTTTTATCTGATATATCAAATTCAACATTATCAACTGTTACTCCATACTCAATCTTAGCTCCATGTTCTTTCAAATAGTTAATCATAGGAGTAACCATAGATGTAAATTGGTCATGGCGAGTAAATTGAAGAGCAGATAAATCTGGAAGTCCTGCTACATGATGTATAAATCTATTCATATACATCTTCATTTCCAATGCACTATGCCAATTTTCAAAGGCAAACATAGTTCTCCAGAAAGTCCAAAAATCAGTATTTAAAAGTTCTTCTGAGAAAAATTCTTCTATTGATTTATTCTCTAGTTCTTCATCTGACAAGCTCACAAATGTTGCTAGCTCTGTAGCTAATTTCTCTCCTAAATTAAACTTACCATTGTCATGTCTTTCCCCTCTGTTCTTTGTAATACGACAATTACTTGAATTTGGGTCGTCATAGTTTGTATAATATAGATGGTCTAATACTGTCATATTAGGGTCTTCTACAGATTGAAGAGAGCTAAATAAACTCCATAAACATTCGAAATGCTGTCCCATTTCTCTTCCGCCTCTTGCAACATAGCCAATATTTTCTCTAAACTCTCCATCTAGTGAACCACCTGGCAAATCTAACTGCTCTAGGAAAGTAATTTTGCTTCCATCCATATGAGCATCTCTTATTAGGAAACATCCTGCTGCAAGTGATGCTATACCTGTACCTACTAAATAGGCACTCTTGTTTTCAATTCCCTTTGGCTTTCTAGTATTCACAAGTGCATGATAACTTCCGTTTGTTAAAGTTAATCTTTCATCATAAGTTTCAAGTTTCATAAAATAACGCCTGCCTTCCATAAAATACTAAATCTGATAATACTTATTTGCATCGACTATAAAATTTTAAACCTTATTTAAATAAGATTTATTATAGATTAAAAAATCTATATCTACTGTTAACTCTATAATAACCCTTATTATCAGAATATTCATTAGACATATTAGGCTATTTGCCTATATTCACGACAAACTATTATATTTATCTAATATCATTGTTGTCCTTATTGTTTTTCATTCTAAATATTATAACAAAAAAACATCGCTAAATAAGCGATGTTTTCATTTAGATATTTCTATATTTTTTAAAATTTCTTCTATATAATATAAACTCTTATATATCTAGATTATTCAGTATTTCCTTCAATTCTACTAGCTCTTCTTTTGTAAGAGTTACCCCCTTACTCATCTTGCTATGATCTTCACTCCACTCTCTTAAATCAAATTTTGCTTCTCTATCATTCCAGCTAACCAAATTAAATTCCTTTGTCCACCCCTTTGGAGACTTTGACAATGTTCCTAAATTCTCAGTTATTTCATATTTTATAGCCATTTTTTGCTCCCTTCAAATAATCAATTACAGATATTATATCATTATTTTAAACTCTTATGAAGAAATTTTTATATTAAAATATCACCTCTCAAGTTCCAAGATTTTTATATTTTACTAAATACTTTTACCATATTAAAATAATATATTTTTTAATTAACTGTTGACAAAAATTCTGTATCATTGTATCATTGTATTAATCAATTAATACAGTAATACACCAAATATAGTGATATATTCTTTTTGAAAGGAGGAAATCATGATCGAATTTAATACTAATTTACCTATATATATTCAAATTACAGAATTTATAAGAAATCAAATAATTTCAGGTGAACTATCTCCTGGAGAAAAATTGGAATCTGTAAGATCTTATGCTGAAATGTATGAGGTAAATCCAAATACAGTTCAAAGAGCACTTTCTGACCTTGAATCAACAGGTCTAATTTACTCAAAAAGAGCCGTTGGAAAATTTGTAACAGATGACAAAAAACTTATTAATTTAATTAGAGAAAGACAGATTGACGTAGAAATAAGAAATATGCTCGAGAAACTTTATTCTCAAGGTTATTCAAAGGAAGAAATCTATTCTTCACTAAAAAATTTGTTAAAGGAGGAAAATATAAATGAATAGTATTATAGAAATAAATAATTTATCAAAGTCATATGGTAAAAAAGAAGTACTTAAAAACTTAAATTTAAATATTGATTCAGGAAAAATAGTAGGTCTTCTTGGACCAAATGCAAGTGGTAAGTCTACACTTATAAAAATAATTAATGGACTTTTAAAAGCCGACTCTGGTAGCGTTCATATTGCAGGTCTCGAACCTGGTGTAGAAACAAAAAAAATAATTTCTTATTTGCCTGAAAAAACTTATATTAACGATTGGATGAAGGTGAAAGACATCATAGAATACTTTGAAGATTTTTATGAAGACTTTGATATTGATAAAGTTCATGAAATACTTGAAGATTTGGAAATAGACACCAACTCAAAAATAAAGAATCTTTCAAAGGGATCTAAGGAAAAAGTTCAACTAGCACTTGTAATGTCAAGACATGCTAAAATATACGTTCTTGACGAGCCAATTGGTGGAGTTGACCCTGCTGCTAGAGCCTATATTTTAAAAACCATAATTAACAATTTCCCTGAAGGTTCTACTCTAATAATAGTTACCCACTTAATTTCTGAAATAGAAAGTATTTGCGATGAAGTAGCATTCCTAAGTAATGGAAAAATTGTTATACATGAAAATACTGATAACCTAAGAATGGAAAAAGGCAAATCAGTAGACGCCCTATTTAAGGAGGTATTTAAATGCTAGGTAAATTAATAAAACACGAATTTAAAGCTTGTTCTAGGTATTTCCTACCTATATATGTTGCACTTTTACTTGTATTTCTTTTAAATGGATTTACTGTACCTAAAACATCGGACTCTGTTATATCATTGATCATGATAATTTTACTTACATCTGTAACATTGTTATTTATGTTTATAAATATCTACGTTACCGTTAAAAGATTTTCTTCTTCCGTATATGGCGAAGAGGGATATCTTACAAACACTTTACCTGTAACATCAAACCAGATTATTGCTTCTAAGGCTATAACTATTTTAATATATTCATTTTTATCTACCATAGTATTAGGACTTGCTATTTTGCTTTTACTTACTCCTAATCTATCTAAAATAAATATATTGAATTTTAGTCAATTTATAAACGATGCTATGAAGGTAATAAGTTCATCTGAAATAAATGTTACTTTAACAATAATTAACTTTATTTTAGTATTTATAGTTTCAACTGTATCAGCTACAATTTTTATTTATTTTTCTATTTCAGTAGCCCACTTAAAACAATGTATAAACCACAAGTATATTTATGGTTTCGTTACTTACTTTGTTCTTAGTGCAGTTGAATCAGGTGTATCAAACCTTATTCTTAATCATACTGTAGGTAAGACACCACCTAGTGTGGCAACCAATGATCCTGTAATTATAATTAATGCTGTTAACACTTTCTTTAATAGTACATTTTTACTTTCTAGTGTTATATCACTAATCTTTACAATTCTTGCATGGATAGCTATTGACTACATGATGAAAAACAAACTTAATCTTGAATAATACCAATGCGACATAGTTAAATCAACTATGTCGCATATTTTTTTAATCAAATATTAAAAAATAAAAAACAGCATCAGTAGATATATTCTATTGATGCTGTTAGTAATAGGCTTTTTATATTAAACAACTTTTCCGATCTTATATGCCTATTATTTAACCTTTGCTTTAATTTAATTTTACTTATTAATCACTACTTTTGCTTATTAACTACTTTTTTATTTATTACTAACTACTTTTTATTTATTATTTTTTACTACTCATTCAGAGTAGCTTTTTCTAAATCTTTTAAAGATATACCTCTTGTATTTTTTAGATATTTGACATAAGGTATTGAAATTGTTGTGACAGTAAAAAATAAGATCAACGCTACTCCCAAACCATATTCACTTATTATTATAGGAAATATTAGGCTGCTTAAAAAATTTGAAAACCATAAAGCTGCACTAGATAATCCCATTCCAATACCGCGTATTTTTTCAGGAAAGATTTCAGATATCAACAACCAAATGACACCTCCGACAAATGCCTGAAAACAGAATACAAATACAATTATAAATAAGGCTACCATATATATATAATATTTTTCTTCATTTAAAAAGCTATTTAAAAGAATAATCAAAAACAAGGACATTGAACACCCTTCAAGACCTATTAATAATATTGTTTTTCTCTCGTAAGATTCTATTATTTTAAAACTTATAAGCACACCCGCTAAAGAAACAAAACCAAGTATTATATTTATAAAAAAACTTTTTTCATTTTTAAATCCAATAGATGAAAATATATATGAACTATAATACATTATAATGTTTATACCTGTAAACTGGTGTACTATACCCAATAATATTCCTGGAATAAAAATTGAAAATCTTCTTTTATTTTTTTCAAATTTACTTATTATATGAAATTCTTTCCTTAGTCTTTGATATTCTTTCTTTATATTTCTTTTATTTACTGTTTCTGGAATGAAGAATGATCCAATAAAAATTATAATAGATGGTATTATTGCAATTAGAAACATATATCTCCAAGAGATATTTAAATAGTAAAAAATATAATTTACTAAATATGCAATAAACTGCGAAAAAACCAGCATTACTTGATTTGTCATTACCATTTTACCACGATTGTTTTCATTTGAAGTTTCAGCTATATATATTGGAACGACAGTATTAATAGCACCAATTGAAAATCCCAAACCAAATCTTCCTAAAATCAACTGAAAAACAGAGTTTGATGCACTTATAACTAAAATAGATATAATGAACATCAATGATATAAAAGTTATCACTTTCTTTCTTCCAAATAAATCAGTAATTTTCCCAAATAAAATAGCTCCTATCATTGCAGCCAAGGGAAGTATCGATACAATAATCCCCACCTCAGATTTACTTAGATAAAAACTACTACTTTCTGAAAGTATTAAAATTGCACCGTTTATTATACTACTGTTATATCCGAATAAAAAACCTCCCAATGTTACAATCATCAAGATAACTTTTATATTTTTTATTGTGAACCCCTTCATATTACTTATTTAAGAATTCTCTAATCATTTTTACACATATTTCATGATCTTCATCTCCAGAAAGTCCACATACTGTAATACTTCCAACTACACCAGTTCCTTTAATTGTTAGAGGGAAAGAACCCCCTTCAGCCTGATAGAAATCTTCATCTAGTAATCCATTATCAGAAAAAGTCTGATTATTGCTTAAAAACATTTCTTTTACAAATTTAGAAGAGTGGAAATATCTGTCTACTACATTTTTCTTTCTGTTATACCACATCTGATTTTCATAACAAGTTCCATCCATTAGATGACTAAAAAGAACTTGTCTATTTCTTTCTATCTTAACACCCATACTTATATTATTAGCCTTTGAATATTCTATTATCATCAATCCCAATTTCAAAGCATCGTCATTGTTGAACTTTTCAAATACTAATTCTCTTTCTTCATTTAATAAATCTTCTAGTATATTCATATTTTTATTCTCCCAATTAATGTCAAAAAATAAGAATGGTGATTATTCAATAATAATATCTAAAAATCACCATTCATTAAATTTTTTCAATATAATAACTATCTATCAAATCTTTTTTAAAACTAATTTGTTATAATTTTAAAATTACATAAAAGCATTTAAAAATTTTATTTTTTAAAAGCTATTTTACTTAAAGTTTTTATAGAATTCTGGTTTTTCCATTAATTTGATTTCTTCTGTTTCACCAGTTTTCTGTGATTTAATACTTGCGTCTGCTGTTACAGCTGCAACATATCCATCCCAAGAACAAGGCCCATTTAATTCTCTACCAGAATTTAATCTGTCTGCTATATCCTGGAACTCAACATCATATGCAGCTATGAATCTTTCTTTCCAATCAGTTAATATATCTGTACTTCTCTTTGCAGCCTTACTTAGAGTAACACTTGGTACTGCAGGTAATTGAGCCATTCCAAGTTCTCCTACTATATCACAATGTATATCATATCCATAAGCGTTTACAAATACTTCTGTAACTATATTTACACCAGATTCTGTTTCAAGAACTATAACTTGTGGATCTTGAAGTCCCTTGCTGTATTCCTTAGTTATATCTGCTTTCTTAGGGAAATATACCTTTACATTCTTGTATTCTTCACCTAATAACCAGTGTACTATTTCTATTTCGTGTATAAATGTTTCTACTATAGCTCTTTCACTTTCATAATCCTTTGGCTGAGAAAGGTATGTGTTGAAGTGTCTACAATGCATCATTAAAGGTGCTCCTATTTCTCCTTCAACTATATATTTCTTTAACTGTTGGTATCCTGGATCATATCTTCTCATAAATCCTACCTGTACCATTCTCTTCCCATTCTTTTGTTCAGCTTCCATTATTGCCTGACATTCTTCTGCTGTCATAGAAAGTGGCTTTTCTACGAATACATACTTTCCATTGTTTAATGCTTCAAGAGCTATTTCTGCATGAGCTTCGTTATTAGCTGTACAAACAACTAGTTCTACTTCGCTATCCTTTACTAAATCCTTGTAATCTGCATAATCCTTTATATGCTCAAGATTTAATCTCTTTAAAGCTTCCTTTGCCTTGTTAGGAACTATATCACAAACTGCAACTACTTCTACTCCTGAAACTCTGTTTTGAAGTCTGTTTAAGTGATCTTCTCCTATTTTACCTATACCTACTACACCAACTTTTATCATGGTTTACCTCCAATTTATATTCTATAAATCTATTTTACAGTCAACTGAAACTGCTCTACCATTATTTTGAAGTGACTCAAAAGCTGCTACAGCTATTCTCTGAGCCTTTATAACATCTTCAAGTTTACACTGTATCTCTCCTCCATTTAGTAGAGTATCTACAAACATCTGTATTTCTTTTACATATGCATTGTGATATCTATCCATAAATATTGGATATGGGTTTTTCATTACTGTTCCCTCTTCACCATAGAATTTAACATTTGACCCGCTTACGTTTTCAGCTACAAGCATTCCCTTTTCACCAAAAACTTCAACTCTCTGATCATATCCAAATGTTGTTCTTCTACTGTTATCTATTACAGCAAAACTTCCATCTTCAAACTCAAGTATTGCTACAAGAGTATCAACATCATTTAGTTCTTTAAGTCCTTTGTCAATCAACGTATTTCCTTTAACTATTACTTCCTTGACTTCTTTGCCCATCATATATCTAGCCATATCGAAATCATGCATTGTAAAGTCAAATACAAGACCGCCTATTCTCTTTATAAGTTCATGAGATATTACAAATGGATCTCTTGAAGTAATTTTAACCATTTCAAGATTGCCAAGCTTGCCTGCTCTAACCTGTTCATATACATCTCTGTAATCTTTGTCAAATCTTCTGTTGAATCCAATTTGAACCTTTGCTCCAGTTTCTCTTTGAACTTTTAAAACTTCTAGATTTTTCTCATCATCCATTGACATACTTAAAGCTTTTTCACAAAATACATTTTTACCAGCTTTCATTGCATAAATTGCATGTTCTGGGTGTATTATTGTTGGTGTCGCTATTACAACTGTGTCAATATCAGCATTGTCAATCATTTCTTCAAAACTTAAATAAACATCCTTTATTCCAAGTTCATTTTGGGCTATTTCAAGTTGTTCTTTTTCTAGACTACAAGCTGCAACTACTTCTACGTTTGAAACATATCTTGTAATATTTTTTGCATGAGTCATACCCATACGTCCTAGACCAGCTATGCCTATTTTTAACTTCTTCATATAATTACCTCTTTTTACACTGTCTAATATTTATACTGCCTTCTTTAACTCCGCTTCAAGTTGTTCGAAAGATTTTCCACTTGTTTCTGGAAGGAACTTAATTACATATAAGATTCCTATTATATTACATATAAAGAATACTAAGAAAGATCCATTTAGTCCCATATTCTCCTGCATAATTGGGAATAACTGAGCTACAAGAGCATTTCCTATCCATAAGAAGAAAGTACATATACCCATAGCTAAACCGCCTATTCTTCTAGGAAATACTTCAGATAATACAAGCCATGGTATTGGTCCTACTGTTCCTTGGAAAACAAGAACAAATATTAAAACCATAACAAATACTACAACTGGCTTTACGGCTAATGCAAGTGGAATAATTCCTGCAGAAACTAATGTCATTAATCCCATTGATATTGTTGTTACAGCTAAACCACTTAGTAACAATTTTCTTCTTGTTATCTTGTTTATGAACATTACACTTACAGCTGCTCCTATTATAGATACAACACCTATTGCTGCATTAGCTGCAGTTGCTACTGTCTGACTAAATCCTGCATCTTTAAGTATAGCTGCACCGTAATACATCATAATATTGATACCTACAACCTGTTGAACAAGTCCAAGACCTATTCCTATAAGTACAATTCTCAATAGCCAAGGTTCTTTAAAAATATCCGCTATTGTAGCTTTTTCTTCTTTTGACTCTCTTACTGCTACCTGTTTAAGCTCTCTTATTTCTCTAGCTGCAGCCTCTTCTGTTCTTACCTTTTTAAGAACCCTTTCAGCTTCATCAAGTCTATTATTTACTACTAACCATCTTGGTGATTCCGGTATTACAAATACTAGAAGCAATAATAATACTGAAGGTATTACTGCAACACCAAGCATTACTCTCCATATAGCTGGATTATTTGCAAATATATTACTTAAAATACCGTTTGAAGCAAATGCTAAAAACTGTCCTGTTACTATAAGAAGCTGATTCATTGTAACAATCTTACCTCTTTCTTCTGCAGGAGCTATTTCTGCAAGATAAACTGGTACTGTAACTGAAACCGCACCTACTGCAAAACCTAATATTAATCTTGCAAATATTAAAACTGAAATATTTGGCACTATTGCACATCCGAAAGTTGAAACTGTAAATAATACAGATAGTAGAAGTAATAACTTCTTTCTACCAATCTTATCTGCGATTGCTCCACCAAACCATGCACCAAATGCTGCACCTATTGTCAATAAACTTGCAACTGCACCTATTTGGGCTGCTGTTGCACCTAACTGGTCCGGTCTTTTTATTAAAAGATCGACTCCATTTATTACTCCTGTATTAAAACCAAACATTAAACTACCTATAGTAGCAATATATACAAATCGATATAAGTTCTTTTTTGATTTTGTATCTAAAGACATTAAAGCATCCTCCTAATTTTTTATATAAACTTTCTTAATGCCTGCATATAGTTAAATCCCTTTATAGCGTATTCCAATGGATTGGCAATCTTTGGATCCTGTTCTGCTTCTACAACTATCCATCCTGAATAATTTATCTCTAAAAGGAAATCATATATTTCTTTATAGTCTATGCAACCATCTCCAGGTACTGTAAACATTCCATGTAAAAATGATCCTAGGAAACTCATTTCCTGTGCTTTTGCTTCTTTAAGCTTTTCTGGTCTTACATCCTTAAAATGTACATGTGCTATTCTGTCCTTAAACTCTTTTAACATAGGCATATATTCACCATCCGATACAAATATATGTCCTGTATCAAATAAAAGATATACTTTTGTAGGATCAGTCATATTCATTAACTTTCTTGTTTCTTCAATAGTCTGAACTCCTGTACCCATATGATGGTGATAACATAACTTTAGATCATGTTTATTTGCTATCTCTCCAAGAACATTTAGTCCTTCAGCTAAAATTTTAAATTCTTCTTCTGTATATATTGGTTTTTGAGTATAAACACATACATCAGTCTTTCCTAGCACACTAGCTGTCTGTTCAGAATAAACTGCAACATCAGCTCCTACAGACTGAAGAAATTCACAATGCTTTGTAAAATCCTCAATTGATTTTTCTAAACCATCTTGAATTAAAAAACCACTAAACCACTGGGCAGCAATTCTCATATTTCTTAGAGAAAGTTCCTTGTTTAATTCTTCTGCAGAAGTCGGATAACATCCTCCTATTTCAGTACCTTCAAATCCAGCAATCTTTGCGTCACTAAGTATTTGTTTATATGTATTTTCCTTACCAATTTCAGGAATATCATCATTTCTCCATCCTATTGGAGCAATACCGTATCTAATATTTTTTACTTCATAAGACATTTTTTTTACCTCTTTTATCTAAAATTTAATCAAATTATATTTCTTCAACTATATCAATTTTTACAGGCAATCCTGTTTCTAAAGACTTCTGAGCTGCTATACCTATTCTTTGAGCCTTTAATGCATCTAGTCCAACACATACTATTGGCGCATCATTTAGTATAGAGTTTGCAAACATCTTTACTTCATTCTTGTATGCATCTGTATATCTAACCTGGAACATTGGAAGTGGCTTAGCAAGTTCAACAGCATTTTCATTGTAATATTCTACTGTTGAAGCACTATAATTTTCAGCCTTTAACATTCCCTTTGAACCAAATACTTCTACTCTCTGGTCATATCCATACACAGCTTTTCTGCTATTATCTATAATTGCATATCCACCATTAGCAAACTGGAGAATTATTACTAAAGTGTCTACATCGTTGATATTTTTTAAAGTTGGATCTATAAGTGTATTTCCTTTTGCATATACTTCGACTACTTCACTTCCCATCATATATCTAGCCATATCGAAATCATGCATTGTAAAGTCAAATATAAGTGTACCTATTCTCAAGATAAGGTCATGAGGAAGTAAATCTGGATCCCTTGAAGTTATTTTTACAATTTGAGGATCTCCTATCTTCCCTTCTCTAACCATTTCATAAGTCTTTCTAAACTGAGGATCAAATCTTCTGTTAAATGCCATCTGTAATTTAACACCGTTTTCTTTTACAACATTAAGTACATTTATTGTATCTTTCTCATCAAGACTCATACTTAAAGGCTTTTCACACATAATATGTTTTTTATGTTTTGCAGCTTCTAAAACTATTTCTTCATGTGTATTTGTTGATGTAAATATAAATACTGCTTCTACATCATCCTGCTTTAATAAATCCTTATAGTCTGAATAACGAGCATCTTTTGTTATATTTAGTTGATCTAATTCTTCTGATAGCTTATCTACCATCATGTCTGCAACTGCAACTATTTCTATTTCAGTCATAGATGAAATATTTCTTAAATGCATAAAACCTGCTCTTCCTAAACCTATTACTCCAGCTTTTAATTTTCTTTTCATTTTTACCTCCTGATTTTCATCGAAATTTTTTATTTATTATTAATTATTAAAGCAATTCTTTTCTGTAAATATTAATCTTTAGTGTAACCGATTACATCTGTAATATGGAAAATGTAACCGATTACACTTGCAAAACAATAAACAATTCTTCAAATCAACTTATATTAAGTATTAAAAAACATTTAAATTTAGATTTTCACCTTGTTCTATTATTTTTAAGTTTAAATCTATCAGTTTAGTAAACCGGTTACACTTTTCTAATTTTAGTATACCAGCTCACTTGAATTTATAGTTAATAATCTAGTAACTCCTGTACATCTAGTAAAAAACTTTTAGTAAACCGGTTACAGTTATTCTATAAACCACCAATTAAAGTAATCAACTACAGCCGAATAGCAACTCATAATTAATTAATTAATTAATTAATTAATAAACACAACTTTATATTAAACCATCCATTACATATTTGTCAATATTTTTTAACAATATTTTTTTTATTTTTTTGCTTGTTTTTTAGAAAAATCGAATAATTTAATTGCTTTTTAAGTATTCATTTGCTTGGATTTGGACTATGAAACGTATTCCTTTTTGATTTTGTGTTTTTTTCAGATTTATATTTTTTGTCAAAAAATTCAACATTGACATTTTTATATCGATAATATATGATTGTCTTATGTTTAAAAAGTATCATTATTTTCTAGTTTTTATAATTTAAACTATATTTTTTAAATTAATAATTTATTATGTATTCTATTAGGAGGTTTTATATGAGTGCTTTCTCAATTATTTCTTTTTTTGCTATTGTAATATCAATAGCAATATATGCTTATAATAAAAGCAAAAAAATCGATTGTTCGGATGAAGAAGGGTATTTTCTTGGTGGACATAGCTTAAGTGGATTTGCCATTGCATTTACAATTATTATGACTAATTTATCTACCGAACAAATCGTCGGTCAAAACGGTCAATCGTTCCGAGTTGGAATGGAAGTAATGGCATGGGAAGTTACAGCTGCAATAACTCTTGTAATTCTTGCAATAGTTTTTCTTCCTAGATATTTCAAATACGGTATAAATACTATTTCAGATTTCATAGAAGTTAAATATGACACAACTACAAAAAGAATTGTATCTATTTTATTTATTTTTACATATATTACTTCTTTTCTTCCAGTAGTACTTTATTCAGGATCTCTTGTTTTCAACAAGATATTCAAAGTTAATGAAATCCTTGGTATTACTAATATACAGGCAATAATACTTATTTCTTTTTGCATAGGTTTCTTCGGAATAATCTATTTATTTATAGGTGGTCTTAGTCTGGGAGCATATAGTGATTCTATTTATGGAATTGGACTTATTATAGGTGGTCTATCGATACCAATTATTGGATTGACTATCTTAGGACATGGAAATTTCTTATCTGGTATAAAATATATAGCAGTACACAGCCCAGAAGAATTGAATTCAATTGGAGCTATAAACTCAAATATAGTGCCTTGGCCAACTTTATTTTTTGGAATGTTTTTTAATAATTTATTTTTTTGGTGTACAAATCAGATGATTATACAAAAGGCTTTAGCTGGTAAAAATCTAAAGGAAGCTCAAAAAGGCGCTTTATTAGTCGGATTCTTCAAAATATTCGGAGCATTATTCCTTGTTTTACCTGGAATAATAGCATACAATCTTTTTGGAAATACTATACAAAACCCAGATGATGCCTACCCTACACTTTTAGTTCATATATTACCTAATTGGGCATATGGAATATTTGGAGCTATAATATTTGGAGCGATACTAAGTTCTTTTGTAGGTTCTCTAAATAGTACGGCAACTTTATTTACACTTGATCTGTACAAGCCTATTTGGGGTAAAAATAAATCTTCAAAACAAATTGCAAGATTGGGTAAAAAGGTTACAGTTTTAATAGGTATTCTTGCTACACTAATAGCTCCTGCTATATCTTTATTTCCCCAAGGACTTTATCAAGTAGTTCAAGAATTTAATGGACTATATAATATGCCTCTTCTTGTACTTATATTATGTGGATTTTTTTGCAAAAAACTTTCATCAAAGGGTGCAAAATATGTTTTCTTGATACATATTTTGCTTTATGCTACTTCTAAGATTTTAGTTCCAAATATAAACTTCCTTTATATTTTAAGTGTTCTTTTCTTTTTAGATTTATTTATTTTGCTTTTGTTTAATAAAATTTCATGTACTAATTGCAATAATAAATTCAAAGAAAAAAATACTGCTTTGGATCTTACTCCTTGGAAACATAGATATAGTATAGGACTTCTAGTAGTGATTACTGTTATAGCTACGTATTTACTTTTTTCTCCCATTGGTATTTCGGCTATGATTTAATTCTATAAAAATAAAAGACCTTTTTAAATATAATTTAAAAGGTCTTTTATTTTTCTTAATTTTCTATATATTAATTCTTTTCTATAATTCTAATTCATATTTTTTTGTACTTAAATTTCTTACTTCATTTTCACGAACATTTACGCTTTCCATTATACTTTCATTAGAAACATCCACCATCTCCTTTAATTTTATTGCTGCCAATATATATCCTATCAAATAAAGAATATTAATCTCATTTGTAAACAATAGCTTTGTACCTACTATCATCACAATCCCTAAACTAACAAAAGAAAATAAAGATGAAGTTCCTATGGCTCTAAAAGATATATGTTCTGCTTTAAGCTGCTTATTCTCACTATAATCCACTTGCTTATATAGATCTTTTTTTATTCTATTAGCTAAGTTAAATCCTCTTATTTCCTTATGCATCTCTATTGCTTCTTGGAACTTTTCACTATTATCTCTTAAAACTTTATGATACTCAGTATTTTCAACTTTATTACTTTTTTTAGATAAAGAAATAATAACAAATCTCAGTACATTAGGTAATATAACGGCTATTCCCAATTTATAATTACCAAGCATCAGCATAATAGCTAAAACTGGTAAAAAGAAATATAGCCCATAAACTTTTGGTATTGAGTGACTCATCGCATGTTCTATAGCTTCCACGTCAGACATAATAGATTGAGCTAAATCAGACAAGTTATGTTTAGAAAAATAACTCAACGGCAATTCTTTTAATTTTTTTGCTATATTAATTCTTAGATTTGCACTTTCTTTATAAGTAGAATTGTACAATTTTTCATATTCATTCCAAAGTGCCATATACAAAATAATGATTGTTAGCAAGGAAAAAAGGAAGTAACTCCACTTGTTATGTTCATTTCCTAGAATAAGTTCATCTCCCAACATCATCAGTAGCATTACAGGAAGCATACTAATAACGTAAACTAAAAAACTTGAAAATGCTGCTTTTACTATACCTTCAGCTCCAGAGTCTGTAACTTGAAATTTATTCTTAAAGTATTCCTTCATCTTTCACCCTCCAATCATTTGTCTTGTTATATAAATCTAAAATTCTCTTGTATTCACTATTGTATTTTATCAATTCTTTATGGTTTGCTTTTTCTACAACTTTTCCATTTTTAAGAACTATTATTTCATCAACATTTTTAATACTAGACAATCTATGAGCAATCATGACAACAGTTTTCTTTCTCATTAACTCTTTAAAAGATTCCTGTAACTTATATTCATTATCAGCATCTATTGCTGCTGAAGCCTCATCCATTATAAGAATAGGAGCATCTTTCAAAATAGCTCTTGCAATTGCTATTCTCTGCTTCTCACCACCAGATAAGTGTACTCCTTTGCTCCTATTAAAGTCCTTTCTCTTTGAGGAAGTTTTTCTAAAATATCATTGCAACCTGCTAATTTAAGTGCTTTCATTACATCACCTTTTTTAGCATTTTTCTTGGCTATAGCAACATTATCATAAATAGATATTTTGAATAATTTAGGATCTTGAAATACAAAAGATATTGAATCTGTTATAGCATCTTCAGTATAGGAACTAATTGACTTATCACCTATTTTTATTTTCCCATTATCTACCTTATAGAATCCACTTAAAAGCTTTGCAATTGTGGATTTTCCAGAACCAGATTCTCCCACTAAAGCGTATGACTTTCCCTGCTGAAGATCTAGATTGAAGTTTTCAAGAATATATTTTTCTCCATATGAAAAGCTTACATTTTCAAAAGAGATATTATAGTTTTTAAACTTTGTATTACTTCCAAACTCCAACTTATCTTTTAACATTTCTTCATATATTTTTTCTAAATTATCTACTGCATAACTAGCATTAAAGATATTTTGACTAGCATACATTATTCTCATAATAGTTACATATATTATACCTATTAAGAAAAAATACATTATTATCTCTATCATAAAATACTGTTTATCTGAAATTTTCGATAAATAAAAAGATATCGGCAAGACTATAATAGAAATTACCCCTAAAAAAATCCATTGATATGTAACATATGGAAATTTACAACTTTTTGAATAAGCATATGCATTTTTTGAATAATCATAAATTGCATCATACAAAGCTTTAAATGAATTTATATCTGCCTTAAAAATTTTAACTACCTGTATACCTCTTACATACTCAACTGTTTCTCCACTTAGTCTTTTCAGTGCATCTTGATATACCTGCATGAAAGATGTTTCTCCACCCATCATTCTGATTATAAAGATACTTGCTACTAAAATTGTCGCAATTAGCAAAATACCTACTCTAAAACTAACCAAAAAAGCTAATATAAGAACTAAAATCGGAGTAAGAAATGCTTGTCCCAAGTCTGGAATCATATGAGCAATAGCCTGATGAGTCATTGATGCATTATCATCTATAGTTTTTCTAATTACTCCCGATTCATTAATATCAAAAAATTTAAAACTTGCATTTGTAATACCATCTATACCTCTCTTTTTTAGATTTGTCTCCACTCTAAATCCTAGTTTATGAGAAAATAGACCTGAAAAAATATATAGTATTCCCCCAAGTGTCAAACAAATCATAGAAATAAAAGCGTACTCTTTAGCCATTACAAAGTCTTTTGATAAGATTAACAACTTCAAAATATTATATATATAATAATATCCTATACAAGTTGCTATTACTGAAATAAAAGAAAACAAAACTACAAGAATTCCATTATTTTTTTCTGTTGAAACATACTTAAATAACTTTCTATATACTTTCATAAAAACCTCCCTCTTGTTTTTTAATATAGATATTCATTCTCATTGATACAATAAAAAAAATCCCCCCCTTAACTCAAAATAGTTTTTAACATTTCAATTAACATATCTTTATTATCAAGAAAACTTTTTCTTGCACCTAATACTTCTGCACCTATAATTAATGAATTCATAAAATATGTTAAAAAATCATATAGTTCCTCAACCTCAAAAGAATTTGGCAAATCACCCATTTCCTTTCTAAATTCGTCTCTTGCTTCAATTTTCAACTCTTCAAACAATGACTCTAACTTAGAATCTCTTCTCTTAGCTAAAAGAAATTGAACATAAATATCCATATAAGGATTATTATCTATTATCTTTTCAAATATCTTTTCCGCTAAAAAATCAACACTATCTTTTTCAAAATTATCAATAGTAGATCTTACAATATCCATGCGATACTGAATTCCAAACTCCATTAGATCATGTAAAATTTCAGAAGTACTTTTATAGTAATAATACACTCCTCCCTTGGAAAGTGTTGTTTCACCGATGATATCCTCCATTGTAGTATTTACATATCCCTTTTTCTTAAAAACTTTCATTCCAGCCTTGAGTATTTCTTCTTTTCTTTCTCCTTGACTTAGTCTAGCACGCGCACACATAGTACACCTCCTTCTTTACTGACGATATCGTCGATTAATTTCATTATATAGCATCTTTAAAATAAGGTCAATATTATCTTTATTATATTTTCTTTTCAAACTTTTTTAAAACCTTTTAAACTTATTTGTAACTCTATAATATAAGAAGAAATTTATAATTTTAAAATAGAATAGATTGATAATTTACATACTGAAAAAGGAGAGCATCGCTCTCCTTTTGTACAGAATAATTTAAGTTATAATTATGTGTAATATTTGTATTTCAACAATCGGGTTTTGATAAATGTACGGACAAGATCGATTCCTACATCAATAACTCTTTGTTGATTTAATTATATCAAAATGGGCTATTATAATCAATCATAATATCTATTATTATAATAGTTTTTATCTATAACATATCTTTTATTTATAGCTTAAGTGAATCACTATAAAAATTTAATAATCTATCAGTAATTACATTTTCCTAATATAATTTAGAATATATTTTTATTATTTTTCATTTTCCCCTAAATTATTTTTTAAAAACTCCCTATGCTTTCTATACTCTATAATAGGTCTATCTGCTTGTAACAATTTCTCATCCATTTTAAAACTTGTATAGTTAGGTATCTGAGTTTCAACTACTACCTTGTCCTGTCTTTCAATTTTCTTGTTTGCAAATTTTCCAAACCAAGCGATTAATTTATTTATTCCCTTTGATTTTGTTATCTTATTATAAAATCTAATATAAAGTAGTGTATTGTCATCATCTACAGGAACAAAGTATGCCATTATCTTTAAATTTTCATTAACTGTATTTAACCAAGTATTCGGAAATTTAAACTGAATATTTGTGCTTTTTATCTTGCTTTCACTTGCTTTCAAAGGTTTCTGTCCTTCATCTACTTGATTATTTGCGCTTGTTTGTAAAGTGTTTTCATCAATCCATATTACTTTTGGTCCATTTACAAGCGTTTTATTTCCCTTACCAATAGTATTGTAATGGACAAATGGAAGGTGGGAAACATCTAGCTGATTTTCTATTACCCTTGAATAATGAACTTTCCAATGGTCACATATCTCACTATAAACCATGTTTTCATAATCCATTTCAAAATAGTCTATCTCCTCAGTTGGTTCTCCTTCACCATTCCAAAAATAGACAATATTATTTTTTTCTTCAGCATAATATTTTTTTAGATTGAATTTGGAAAAATCTTTTTCAGAATTTTTTCCTTCACTAGGTATATGAACACATTTTCCTGTTTTATCATATTCTATACCGTGAAATGGACAGACTATACAGTCATTTTCTTTTTTCCACCCCTTGCTAAGCGCTGCACCTCTATGAGCGCATTTATCAGCAAAACAAGATATTTTTCCATCTTTATCACGATAAAGTACATAGTTTTCACCTAATCTTTTTACTCCTAGAAGCTGTCCGTTTTTTATTTCTGACGAACTAAGTATAGCGTACCATTTGTTTTTTATCATATAATAATCCTTTCTTTTTACTAAAATCCCCCCTATTATTATTCTATCATTTATCAGAGTTTTTTTGTTGCAATTTATACTTTTTCGACATTTAAAATTATTTCACCAATCAAAATAAATACTTCACAGCAAATTTTATCCCATAACATTTTCAAATAAAAAAACAGCATTAATCAATGCTGTTTTTTATATTTATTCTACTAATTTATTAGTCATAGATATTAGTTTATTATTAAGCTCTTACTAATTGAGCAATTTCTTTTGCCAAAGCTCTTAATGATTCAATATCATCTTCCTTCATTGTTCCCTTAGTTTCAACTATTGTAGGAGCAACTTCAAAATTTCCACCTTCTGATGCAAATTCTGTAAGTTCCTTAACAGCTCCTCCACTCCATCCGTATGATCCAAATATACCTAGAGCGTGGTTAGCTAGTTTGTTCATTTTTAAAGTATATAATAACTGATTCATATTAGGGTATACTGAATTATTGTAAGTACAGCTTCCAAGAACAACTCCCTTGTACTTCCATATTTCACTTAATATATAAGATACATGAGTCTTAGATACATCAAAGACCTTAACATTCTTTATACCTTCTTCAGCTATAAATCTTGCAAGTTGATCTGCCATCTTCTCTGTATTTCCATACATTGAACCATAAGCTATTACTACACCTTCTTCATTAACTTGGTTTGCAAGTTTGATATATTCATCTACTATAAGTTCTGGATTGCTTCTCCAAACTATACCATGAACTGGGCATATTATATCTATATCTAATTCTTTAACTTTTTCTAGTGCTCTTGCTGCCTGCTTAGAGTACTTACCTACTATATTAGAGTAATATCTTCTTGTTTCGTCTTTAAAGAAATCGAAATTCATTTCGTCATCGAATATTGTACCATTTAATGCACCGTATCCACCGAATATATCTTGAGAGAATAATATCTTATCAGTTGACTCATAACTTACCATAGATTCTGGCCAATGTACCATTGGAGTTGTAACAAAGTTAAGTTTTCTTCTACCTAGATCAAGTGTATCTCCATTTTTAACTTCTATATAGTTCTTTATTTCTATATTAAGGTAATCATCTATCATGGCTCTTGCCTTTTTATTTGTAACTATTGTTACATCAGGATATAATTCCATTATAGTTTTCATGCATCCTGAGTGATCTGGCTCCATGTGATGTACTACAAGATAATCTAGATTTCTACCTCCAAGATTAGCCTTTAAATTTTCAACAAATCCATCTACCTTTATTATCTTTACTGTATCAAGTAAAGCTGTCTTTTCGTCTGTTATAAGATAAGAATTATATGCTACCCCCTCTGGAAGTGGCCACATATTTTCAAACAAGTTTGTTTCCCTATCATTTACACCCATATAATATAAATCTTCTAATATTTTTACAGAAACAGTATTCATACTTAAAATTCTCCCTTCTAGTTATATAAACTAATAAATTATATAAATTCTTTAATAATTATTTCTTACGTTATCACACCTAGATTTTATTATACAATAATTACAAAGTATTGTCTATAAAAGTAAGCTTCTTATCCTCACTAATTATTATACACTAAAATACAATGAAAAATAAATGAATTTTACTTCAAAAACAAAGCTTTTTGTTAAATAAAATACTGTATACAATTGATACCGCTATTTCATTATACCCCCTATTTTTTTATTTTAATCGATTATTTTTATTTTTTTATTGCTATATTTTGGCTCTATAATATTTAGTGTTGATGGCAATAAAAAATCCATAAACGTCG